>ENA-ORSS01000008-ORSS01000008.1-human-gut-metagenome-genome-assembly--contig:-NODE-8-length-304000-cov-27.053200_pt1 | contig 304000 bp, 242 predicted proteins | sample MGYA00241899_ERZ509162 | MGnify/ENA primary metagenome ERZ509162 (study PRJEB26280, sample SAMEA2338641) | human gut metagenome | biome: human gut; feature: human-associated habitat; material: faeces... | reverse complement strand
TGCAACGTATAGAGGAAACCAAGCGACACAAGGAACAACAAGTAAGCCTTGCCGAACAGGAACTCAAACAGGTAAAAGCAGAGATACGCACGGACAAACTAAAGAAAACAGCCACCAATGCTGCTACCGCCATAGCAAGCGGTGTAGGTTCTCTTTTCGGAAGCGGTAAGCTGAAAGAACTGGAACATCACATCGAGCAGCTACATCAGGAAATTACCAAACGGGACAAAGCTACTGATGAATTAAAAATTCAGATACAACAAATACAGGAACAGCATAGCAGACAAATTCGTAATCTTCAAAGAATACATAATCAAGAACTTGAAGCCAAAGACAAGGAAATATCACGATTGAGCACCTTGCTTGAAAAAGCCCACAAATGGTTTCCCATGTTCAAAGAGATGTTGAGAATGGAAAAATTATGCGCTGTTATCGGGTTTACCAAAGACATGATAGAAAACCTCTTGACAAAGAAAGAATCCATACAATGTAGTGGCAAAATTTATTCCGAAGAACACAGGTGGAAATTTGACATCAAGAATGATATTTTTAGGGTTGAGAAACATCCGATGGATAGTGGTAAGCTTATGCTGACCATAAACCGACAACCCATAGTACAATGGTTTAAGGAACAATGGGAAAAGTTACAGCAGAATCTACGTAACTCGGTGCAGAGAGAGCAAAAATCCAGAGGATTTAGAATATAGAATAGCCTATTATTAATAAAATCAAGTATCTATGCATCCAAACAGATTGTTTTTATTACAGAATCAAAATCCTAAGAATTTATAAAAAATGAAGCCTAAAGAAGTTTTGGAAAAATGGATAGATTGCTTTAACAAAGCAGATGCTTATCATATAGCAGAGCTGTATGCTACTAATGCAGTAAATCATCAAGTCGCAAACGAACCAATAATAGGTAAAGAATCAATCTACAAAATGTTTGTGAATGAATTTGCCACTGCTAAAATGGTTTGTATGGTGGAAAATATTTTTGAAGATGGCGAATGGGCTATCATGGAATGGAAAGACTCTCTTGGACTTCGTGGATGCGGATTTTTTCATGTAAAAGATAACAAAATCGTCTTTCAAAGAGGGTATTGGGATAAACTTTCATTCTTGAAGCAACACAATCTTCCAATTGAATAAGTACTATCAGAATACGGACTGGGAAATTGAAATACCCAGTCCGAGTTATATAATGAATTTTACTTGTTAAACTATTTAAAGTCAGTTGGATAACAAACCATACCTTTCACATTCTCAGTAGCTCCAGGTATTAATTCAGCCACCATGCAATATTCATGAGAGACTTCGAAAGGAAATTCAATTCCTAAATCGATAGCCTTGCGATAGCCAAATCGAGGATAATACTCTTTATGCCCCAATACGACTGCTGTGCCGTAACCCAAAAGTGCTGCCCTCTGATGGGCTTACTGAATCAACATCCCCCCCCCAATTCCCTTACGCTGGAATTCCGGCAAGACTGCCAATGGAGCTACACTCAGGGATGTGACAGACTGGGTGTCACTGTCTATCTTTACTTCTGTAAGTAAGATATACCAGACAATTTGTTTTTCTGTCATTTTCTTGTTCTTATCTAATTGTTAGGCTCATTGTTGTTATACATTGTTTAATTATAGATAAATCGTGAATATCCTTCTCTCTTAAATCGTAGCCCGAATGGAATACTTGTTGCCCTTTTGCAGAAATGCAAGGGATGCTTCTGCCTTCAAAGACTGCTGTTCCAAAATAGTCCGGTTGAAATTCATACCAGCCTCCATCCAAGTCGGCTTGTTTGGAAGTGCCGTCCGCATTCAAGACAAAAGGATGGATATCAATATAGCCTAATTCTTTGCTATACAGTTCCACACGGGTGGGCAACCAATTTGTTTCAATTTGATATCCTCTCTCCTGCAAAAGATCAAGGAGTTGGTCTGTATAATTGGCATCAAAATCAATGTCAATATCTCTATGCAAGCGGGTTTGCTGTCCGTACAAGACATCCACTCCCCAGCCTCCATCCAACCAAAACTGCATGTCCAGGCTTTCCAACAAGTCCAAAACTTGAAATAACTCTGTAATCGTAGTGTGTTCTTTCTTTGTCATATAATAATTCTTTAATAAATAATACTATGCGTAATTATCCAACTGCTTGATTGAAGAAATAAAATTTGCACCCACTCCAATCAGAAAGATAACCCATCCGCTGATCATAAAGACGGATGTGATACCCCATGCTTCCACCCAATATCCTGAAGCTACGATACCCAGCATTGATGGAAAGGTACTCAAACTAAAGATGAGAGAAAAAGTCCGTCCAAGCATGTCCGAAGCCAAGTTCTGCTGAATAATAGCGATGAAAAGCGCATGGTAAATGGAATAGGCTATGCCTCCTGTAAATGTTAGGCAAACAAAACCTATAAATGCGCTTGATGGTAAATAACTGGCGCTAATCAGATACAATCCCAATATCACATAAGCCGTATGCATCACTAATGTTTGCTTGCTTTTCAAAGCCTTACAGGCAAGTACTAAACCGCCCAACAATGCCCCTGAGCCCCAACCCATTTCCACAACTCCCATTTGCAAAATGTTTCCGTTGAAATGCAGAAGCGTCATAAAAGGAAATAACGTAAAAACAGGCATAAGGACAAAAGTCACCAGCGTAAAGCATACGAATAAAGGCAAAATGCCCATTGTACGCCGCAAGGTATGCCAACATTCCGTCAGTTCTTTTTTGAAATCTGGAAGAACTTTCGTTTTTTGAAGAGAAGGAATCTGGACACAAAGTAAGGTCAGACAAGCAGCAACAGCTCCGATCACATCTATGAGCAGAATATACTGTATGGGAAGCCAAACAACGAGGCTTGCCCCTACAACGGGAGCTATCACCTCACTGAAGGATTGAATGGAATGGTACAAACCTGATACCCTGACAAGATGGTGCTTGGGAACCAGTAGAGGGATGCTTGCCTGTAAAGCAGGTGCATGAAACGTACTGCCTATTGAACGACAAGCAGTCAATAGATAAAAAAAAGAAAGGTCTTTATAACCCTTGGTTATCACAATAAAAAGACATAGGGTACAGAACGCGATGAACAAGTCCGAATAAAACATCGTTTTCTTTCGATTCCATCTGTCAACATAGACCCCGGTAAACAAGCCTAATACAAATTGTGGTAAAAATCCAGCTAAAATAGCCAGAGATAAAGCTGTCGGGGATTTAAATTCGTTGCTAATCCAAAAAATAATGGAGAAGCCAACAATCGTACTTGTTAAAATAGATATGAGTTGGCCTATTCCTATCACGGCCAAAGTTGATTTCCAATGATTCATTGTGCTAATATTTCATGCGTTTATAGATAAGTACTTTCGTACATTAAGCAAAACGAAATTCTATCCACACAAAAAACTTGTATTATAATCCACTCCTGACGTTGGAATACAATAACAAATACTTTCAGGACGATGTAAAGTCCTGAAAAATCAAAGTGAATGGATAGATAAATATTAGTCTTTTCTCATCGGATTCTTTTAATATCGCTACTCTTTTATTATGTAGTGGTTGTATTATCTTAAATAAAACAAAAACACCAGACTTTACATTCTTGGGTGTAAAACTGGGTGTTTGTTTTGCAATCTGCTGATTTTCAGCGTTTGTTGCGGAGAGAGGGGGATTCGAACCCCCGGTACCCTAATCGGATACGACAGTTTAGCAAACTGTTGGTTTCAGCCACTCACCCATCTCTCCTTGATGTTCTGTGCTGAATTGCGTCCACAAAAGTAGTGCTTTAAATTAAATCAGCAAACTTTTGCATCATTTTTTTAACGATGGTCCGCAAATCTTCGCGGCTTATTTGGAAGGCTGCGAGCATTTACGCATTTTATCCAACAATTGCCTGTGAAATTTACGTTCTACCCAGTCCAATTTCGCAATTTTTTTAGCCGGGATAACTTCCAGTAATTTCTGATAATATTGTTTCTTGATATCCAGCATTTGCTGTTCCGCAGCCAAAGACCCCTCGACATATTTACGTGCATCGGCTTCTGTCAGGTTTTTGGTCTCCCGCATGACCTTCGCTTTTTTACGCATCTCCATATCTTTTTCCCGGATTTTTTTAAACATCTCGTTGTATAAAGGCCAGAATGAGACAGCCTCCTGAGGTGTAAGATCCAAAGCCTGCGTAAAAAATGCAGCTTTCTGAGCCTCGAATTCATCGCGCTTTTCTTCACTCAATTTATTATTTTGCGCCCATAGTGTCGTACCCGACAACAAACCTATAATTATTAACAAATATTTCATCATCCTATTAATAAAGTTCAGCATAAATCAAATCATAACTATTCACCTCCGTTGAAAGATATTCCAATATTTCCTCGCTGGTTGGATTAAAACTACTATCCAGCTCTATATCCTCTTTCCTGTCATTTGCCTCCTGTACAACTTCCGTACTTTCCTTTTTCAGCATGCGGGAATTATCTATAAAACGGGGCAGGACAATCTGCACCACAAACAGGGCCAACAAAAATATGGCAGCCAAACCGATATAAGGCTTTAGTATATGTACAAAACTTGTCCGCCGGGGCTTTTTCTCCTCTTTAACCCGTTCCATCACCTGATCCGTCAAATGATCGAAGTATCCATCCGGAACCGAGAAAGGATTTTTCTTTTTATATTTATCGTCAAAGTTTTCCATTGCTCCAAATTTTAAGGTTGAACCATCAGAAACAGTTATCGGCTATTCGCATACTTTCTTCTATTTTTTTCACGGCATTGTGATACGTCGCTTTCAATGTTCCTACCGCAACATCCAATACCTCTGCAATATCTTCATACGTCATATCGTCAAAATACTTCATATTGAATATCAAGCGTTGGCGGTCCGTCAATTTTAAAATAGCCCGTTGTAATTCTGCCTGAATTTCGTCTCCGCAAAACCAAGGGTCACTCTCAAGCGTATTCTCCAATACATCCGTAATTTCAGACGAATTTCCAAATACTTTCCGCCGCTTTTCATTCAGAAAATTAATCGCTTCATTCGTCGCAATCCGGTACATCCAGGTATACAATTTCGCTTCATACCTAAATTCTTTCAATCCCTGCCATACTTTTACAAAAACATTCTGTAGAATATCGTTGCAATCTTCATGACTGAGCACAATTTTCCGGATATGCCAATAAAGCTTTTCCTTATACTCATCTACAAGCAAGCGAAAGGCTTCTTCCTTTTTATTCTTAAGATGAAAAAGTTCTATAATCTCCTTGTCCTCCATGCCGGAAATTTTATTCTATTCTCTTTATATTGACAAATATCTGATCGAAAGGTTTACTTTCCACATTATTTTTTATCTCCACCCTTGTTGCAAATCCGAAAAACGACGCATTTTCCTGATAAAATAAGCATACACAATACTTTTTTTATAGATACACTTATCTTTCCGGTTTCCCGTTCCTTCAGTATATTCTTTTTTCAATTTACGAAAAGCCCGGTAAGCCTTCCACACAGAACGGGCATTGGCCCATTGTCCTTTTAACAAAAAAAGTGCAAACGCCGCCGAATCCAGTAAACGGCGCCACCATATAACCCGCCGCCAATTCGCAGCATCCAGATTTTTATACATCATCAGTAAATTGTTACGATAATTCAGAAACAATTTACGCGGGTGATTCATCGGTAAAGACCCCCCTCCCAAATGATAAACCACAGATTCAGGTTCAACTTTCAAAGTATACCCCCTATTACGCAAACGCCAGCAAAGGTCGATTTCTTCCATGTGGGCAAAAAAACGCTCATCCAAGCCACCACAGGTTAAATAGACGTCCCGGCGGATACAAAGAGCCGCCCCGGTACACCAAAATACTTCAGCCACGTCATCATATTGCCCTTCATCCTTCTCCGTCGTATCCAATATACGTCCGCGGCAAAAAGGAAATCCCCACTTATCGATATACCCGCCGCAGGCCCCTGCATATTCAAACCGTTTCTTTTCCTTCCAGGCAAGTACTTTAGGCTGGACGGCCGCAAGTCCGGAGTCTCCGTCCAAAAGAGCTATCATGGGTTCTAACCATCCCGGAGCCACCTCTACGTCACTATTCAACAAAACGACATACTCTTCTTCCACCTGTGCAATCGCCCGGTTATATCCGCCGGCAAAACCGTAATTTTCAGAGAACCGAATGACATCCACATCCGGAAATCCGTCAGCTAGTAACGCCAATGAATCATCCGTAGAACAGTTATCGGCAACGACAACCCGTCCCAAGACCGGATTCGTATTCCGGATAACAGACGGCAAATATTCTCCCAGCAAATGCCGGCCGTTCCAATTTAAAATAATTACCGCTACCCGTGCCATATATTCAAGATTTGAAAATTCGGAGATTTAAAAGTTGAAAATGTGAATTCTGCAGGAAAATACTCCGGAACAATTTACCATCAGCGATTTACATTCCGCTTGTGTTTCCATCGGCGATGGGACCACAGCCAATATTCAGGGGCTTCCTGTATCTGCTGTTCCAACAGGCGCATATGCATCCGAGTCAATTCCCCGGGTTGCAGTTTTACAGGTTCTTCACACAAATTCACGAAATCGACCTCATAATATCCCCGTTTCACCCTCCTCATGCGTAAAGAAATAACCGGAAGATTAAATTTCGTCGCAATCCGTTCTGTTCCTTCCAATACCGGCGTATCCTGATGCAAAAACTCCATCCAAAAATTCAGATTACCGCTATCGGGAGTCTGATCTCCGATAAAACCGGCCAAAAACAAATGTCCCTGCTGACAATCCCGGGCCAGCCGTCTGAATACCTCCTTCTTCGGAACCGGCTTCGCCCCGAAACGGGAGCGGACACGTATCATCAGGCGATTCATCACCTTATCATGAAGCGGTTTGTATAAGGTATAAAAATCAACATCTCCTTTCATCCATAACGAAAAAGACGCCATCCATTCCCAGTTTCCATAATGTCCCAATACTCCTATCACACTTTTTCCGGCATCGAAATAACGCTGTAATATTTCGACATGCTTGAATACACAACGGCGGCGGATCGCCCGTTCCGACATATGCCAGGGCTTATACATTTCTACGAAAAAATCACACAGATTGCGGTAAAAGCGCCGCTCGATTCTCCGCAATTCAGCTTCATTTTTTTCCGGAAAAGAATTACGCAGATTAACCCACACCACTTCCCGGCGATATCTTACAACATAGTATATAATATAATACAAGACATCCGAAAGCAAGTACAATAACCACAACGGCAAAAAACTTACCAGCCAGATCAGGCCATATAAAATATAAGAGAGCATAAGTTTCATTTCAGCTATCAAAGATAAAGCCTTTCCTACTCATATCCAAATACGGACTTATTTTGCCCGGAAAACGGTAAAATTTTGATTTATCCTGATTTTTACATTAATTTGCATAAGGAAATTTACAAATTTCAATCAGCGAAGTGTGCTTTAACCACTTAACATCCGGTTAAAATTTCCAATTCAGAATTCATAAAAACGACTATTTATGAAAATTATACTTTCTTTTCTCTTATTCGTTGGAATCGTTTCAACGCAGGCGCAAAAGCGGGAACAGATCACTTCCCCCGACGGACGGTTGCAATTAACCGTAGAAATCGGAAATATTATTACCTGGAGTGTAAAGACCGGAGACCAAACCATTATTGCTCCGTCTCCCCTGTCTGTCACGCTGGGGAACGGAGAAATCTGGGGACAGAATGCCCGCATACAGAAAACAAGCAAACAAACTGCCGACAACATCATCACAGCCCCTTTTTATAAAAAAAATCAAGTTGCCGACATTTACAATCAGTTGACATTGACATTCAAAGGCAACTGGGGATTGGTATTCAGGGTCTACGACGACGGCGTCGCCTACCGCTTCCGGAATCTGGCAGACAAGGCTTTTACAATTGTGAATGAAGAAGCCGCTTTTTGCTTTGATAAAGATTACAATACCATTGTACCTTATGTAAAAGCCCGCCATGACAAAGAGAAATCGTTCGAAACTCAATTTTTCAATTCCTTTGAAAATACATATACTCACACCTCTATTTCCCGGTTAGACAAAAATAAACTGATGTTCCTGCCCCTTGTCGTAGAACTGGAACAGAACCGAAAAGTATTGATCACAGAGGCGGATCTCGAAAGTTACCCCGGACTATATCTCAACAGCGGGCAAAAAGAACGTGCCCTGACCGGCGTATTTGCCCCCTACCCCAAGACGGTTGTACAAGGCGGTCACAATATGTTGCAAGGACTGGTTACAGCCCGGGAACCGTACATGGCAAAAGTAGAGGGAAAACGCGATTTCCCCTGGAGAATTGCAGTCATTTCCACCGACGACAAGCAACTGGCAGACTGCGACATGGTGTATCGTCTGGCCTCACCTTCCCGCATCGGAGACATCACCTGGATCAAACCGGGAAAAGTGGCCTGGGACTGGTGGAACGACTGGAATATCGACGGCGTGGATTTCAAAGCCGGCATCAACAACGACACCTATAAATATTACATCGACTTTGCTTCCCGCAACGGTATCGAATATGTGATTCTGGACGAAGGCTGGGCGGTAAATAAACAGGCCGATCTGTTGCAAGTCATACCGGAAATAAACATCCGGGAACTGGTCAATTATGCCATGGACAGAGAAGTCGGCATTATCCTTTGGGCCGGTTACGAAGCTTTCCGCAAAGATATGGAGAATGTATGCAGACATTATGCCAATATAGGTGTAAAAGGATTTAAAGTTGACTTTATGGACCGGGACGACCAGCAAGTCGTTGATTTTGTGTATGAAGCGGCAGCGACGGCAGCCCGTTATAATTTAGTATTGGATTTACACGGCATTTATAAACCGACGGGCTTACAACGCACTTATCCGAATGTGCTCAACAATGAAGGTGTATTCGGCCTGGAAAATGCCAAATGGGCTCCGGCTTCTACAGACCTTGTGACATACGACGTTACTATTCCGTTTATTCGCATGGCGGCCGGCCCGATGGACTACACACAAGGAGCTATGCGGAATGCAGCCAAAGGTGCTTATGCGCCGGTATATTCCGAACCGATGAGTCAGGGTACACGCTGCCGTCAGTTAGCGACCTACATTATTTTTGAATCCCCTTTGAATATGTTGTGTGACAATCCCAGCAACTACCTCCGTGAAAAAGAATCCCTGGAATTTATCGCCGGCATACCCGTTATCTGGGACGAAACACGTGTTCTGGAAGGGAAAATCGGAGAATACGTAACCATTGCCCGGCGTAAAGGTGCAAACTGGTATATCGGAGGCCTGACCAACTGGACCCCCCGGGAAACGACGCTCGATCTCAATTTCTTAGGTAACGATAAATATCAGGCTATCCTCTTTAAAGACGGTATAAATGCAGACCGTAGCGGAAGAGACTACAAGCGGGAGGAATTCGAATTGACAACGGATAAGCAAATTGTTATACAGGAAGCTCCGGGAGGCGGATTTGCCTTGGTACTGAAGAAAACCGAATAGGATTTAAAATTTACGATCGTTTTTTCGGAACAGGGAGAATTGGAAGTCCGGTCTAAATTCTACAATTCAATCGTTGAATTTATTTCGTTTGCGTAAAAAAATATATTTCTTTTCACAGAACTAAACCTAAAATCAGATAATTTCGTATTATCGAACGAAAAGAATGTTTATTTTTCTGCACACATATATATGATTGATTTTAAACCAATTACCCTAAAAGATAAAAACCTCATTACTTCATATACGCTGACTTACGCTCCACAGGATTGTGATTTTTCATTTGCTAATTTGTGCGCGTGGCATTTCAGTAATGACAGTAGCTTCGCCGAGGTTGAAAATTGTCTGGTCATCCGTTTTCGTATGGAAGACAACCGAGTCATTTACCTAATGCCTATCGGACAAGGTAACATCATGCATGTCATCGACCTGTTGGAACGGGAAGCTTCAGCAGAAGGTCAGCCTTTACGATTGCAAGGTCCTTATCCGGACACCCGGGATAAACTCGAAAAATACTATCCGACACTTTTCGAATATGATATACACCGGGATTATGCCGATTACATCTATAGCCGCTCGGCATTAGCGGAATTGAAAGGGAAATATTACCAACCCAAGAGAAACCATGTCAACAAATTTGTAAAAGAGCACGTATATCGTTATACAATGCTGACACCGGAGATGCTGCCTCAATGTCTCGAACTTGAATCCCGTTGGTGCATGGAGCACGACTACGTCGTACAGGCAAGCATGAAAGCCGAACGCCGGGCATTGACCTATAACATCCATCACTATGAAGAACTAGGGCTTTTGGGCGGAGCGATATGGGTCGGTGATAAAATGCTTGCCTTCACCTTCGGCTCTCCGGTCAATGAAACCACATTTGCAACACATGTTGAAAAAGCCACGATGAAAATAGACGGTACATACAGCATCATCAATAAAGAATTTGCCGCCCATCTTCCGGAGCAATATCTCTATATCAACCGGGAAGAAGACCTCGGGCTTCCGGGGTTACGTCAGGCAAAACTCTCATACCATCCTGACATATTATTGGAAAAATGCATAGCGATAAAAAAATAGAAACACTCAAAGAAGGTACGATTAACCTTTGGCGCATTTGCTTCAATGACACGGAGGAATTTATCCGTTTTTATTTCGAACGGAAATACAAGGATGAAAATACAATCGGTATTGAAGAAAACGGACAAATCGTTTCCGTCCTGCAAATGCTTCCTTATACAATGACCTGGAATCAGCAAGAAGTTCCGGTTTCTTATATTTCCGGGGCATCGACACACCCCGATGCCCGTAATAAAGGATTGATGCAAAAGCTGCTGACGGAAGCGTTTTTCACCATGAAAAACCGGAAATTCATTTTCAGCATACTGATTCCCCAGGAGGATTGGTTATACGACTATTACAGCCAGGCGGGTTATGCTCCGGTGTTCCGGTACACATCCGAAAATTATTATTTACCCGTCTACCATAAGCATCCTGCCGTAACTGCACTGACCGCTGCACAAACGCTCGCACAACGCCAGGAATTATACAAGTATTTCAACCGGAATATGCTACGTCGTCCCAATTGCGTACAGCATTCCTCCGAAGACTTCGATATCATTCTGGAAGACTTATACCTTTCAGGCGGAAGCTTACTGGTATTCCGGCATCCTTCGGGACAACCGGGTGGAATGGCATTCACTCTTCCCACCACGGATAATATCCGGATCAACGAATTGCTGTATGATTCCGAAGAAGAGAAAAGTGCTCTGTTGAATACAGCGGCCGGAATATGGCATACGAATGAGATCAGCTGTAAAGTGCCGGCACGTTCCGGACACAGCAGCCGCAGAGGAATGGCACGGATCATCGACGCCCGCCAAGTACTCGGTATCTATGCGGCCAATCATCCCCATCAATCTGTCCTGCTTTTTTTATCCGACAAGCAGCTTCCTTTTAACAACGGATATTACCGGTTGAAAAACGGTCAGGTTTTCCGGACGGGCGCAGGTGTACAACGTCCTGATCTATCATTGGATATACAGGAACTAACCCAACTTGTTTTCCATTATCCGGCCTATATCAGCCTGATGCTGGATTAGTTCGTTTAAAACCATTTTTGACTTTTTCGGGTCAAATATTGTCTTTCTCATAGAATTTAACTAATTTCGTATGTTAATATAATAGTGAATTCTAACACGGCATACAAACTATGGAGCAAGACAACACGTTACTGAACGAAGAATTGAACAATACTTCCGAAGTACCAGCAAACGAAACGGAAAGCAATGTTCCGGAACAATTATCGTCAGAAACCGCAGAATCTCCGGATAAACCTGAAATCCCGAATGTAGATTTCACGTTATTGAGTACCCAGGAGATTGTTTCTGAATTACAAAAACTGATAGAGCAATACGCTCCGGGGCAAATAAAGACCGATCATCTTCCGGACATATTCGAGAAGCAGTATCAGAAAGAATTCGATCAGGCATTGGCAGACTTTACCGCCGACGGGACTCCTGCCACCGATTTCAAATACAAAAACGATGCCAAGGAGAAATTTTACAACCTCTGTAAAAGTCTGAAAGACAAAAAGGTGGCAATGGCTAAACAAACAGAGGCTGAACGGGAAAAGAATCTGGAGATCAAGCTTCAGCTAATCGAAGAATTGAAGGAACTCGTTCAAAAAGAGGAAGCTCTCAATAAAACATTCCAGGAATTCAAAGACATACAGGAACGCTGGCGGAATACCGGGCTTGTTCCTCAAGGCCAGGTAAATAACTTACTTGAAACCTACCATCATCACGTAGAAAATTTCTACAATTACATCAAGATCAATAAAGAATTACGGGATCTGGATTTAAAGAAAAATCTGGATGCCAAAATCAAACTCTGCGAAGAAGCCGAACAACTGATTGAGAAAAACGACATAAACGAAGCATTCAAACAATTACAGTTTTTGCATGCCCAATGGAAAGAGATCGGTCCGATCCCCAAAGAACAGCAAGAACCTATCTGGGAGCGTTTTAAAGCGGCCACCGGCAAAATCAATGAAAGCTACCACAATTTTTTCGAGACCTTAAAGCAAGAACAAGAAAATAACCTGAAAGTAAAAGAAGAAATCTGTGAAAAAGCAGCGGTTATTGCTGCTGCCGAATACAACGGAATTGCCGAATGGAATAACGGAGCCAAAGCGTTGCTTGATTTACAGGAAGAATGGAAACATTCCGGAACGGTTCCCCAAAAAGAACGCAACCGGATATTCAAAACTTTCCGGGCCTCCTGTGACGAATTTTTCAATCGCAAACGGGAATTTTACAAGCAAATGTTGGTTGACCAGGAAAAAAACCTGGAATTGAAAATCAAACTATGTGAAAAAGTAGAGGCTATCCAGGACAGCACGGAGTGGAAGACCACCACGGACAGAATTATTTCTTATCAAAAAGAATGGAAGAAAATCGGACCAGCACCCCGCAAATATTCCAATAAGGTCTGGATGCGCTTCCGGGCAGCCTGTGACACCTTCTTCAACAATAAAAAGGCTCATTTTAAAGATATCGATTCCGAACAGGAAAAAAATATGGAACTGAAAAAAGCCTTGCTGGAAGAAGTAAAACAATTTACATTGTCCGAAAATACGGAAGCAAACATTCAAAAGCTGAAAGACTTCCAGACCCGCTGGAATGAAATCGGTTATGTTCCGATCAAATTCAAAGATTCCCTCCAGGATGAATTCAGGAATGCCATCAACACGTATTTCGATAAAATGAACCTGGACGAATTCGATAAAAATCTGGAAAAATACAGGGCGAAAATCAATGCACTGGATACAGATGAAAACAAAGAATTCAAAATCATCAATGAACGGGAGAAATTAGTTATAAAAATCAGACAGTTGGAAACAGATATCAATACCTGGGAAAACAACATCGGGTTCATAGCAAAATCCAATAAATCGGAAGGCTTGATCCGGGAGCTGAAAAATAAAATCGAAAAGACAAAACAACGCCTGGCTTTATTACAGGAAAAATTAAAAGCCCTCGATACATTGATTTAAAACACAATAAATGTGAAAATGCAGAGTTTACCCTCTGCATTTTTCGTTCATTTTCCCGCCCTTCTTTTCACTTTTCACTTTTAAATTTATTACCTTTGTCACTTTGATTGAAAAGACTAAAAATTCTGAATCGTGTCAACAAAGTATGTATTCGTTACCGGAGGTGTAGCCTCCTCGTTAGGAAAAGGTATTATCGCCTCCTCTCTGGCAAAATTGCTTCAGGCAAGGGGATATAAAGTAGCTAATCAAAAACTGGATCCATATATTAATATCGACCCAGGTACCCTCAATCCTTACGAACACGGAGAATGCTATGTCACGAACGATGGCGCTGAAACCGACCTGGATCTCGGACATTACGAACGTTTTACCGGCTGTCCGACCTCGCAGGCAAACAACATTACTACGGGAAGGATCTACCAAAACGTCATCAACAAAGAAAGAAGGGGGGATTACCTGGGAAAAACCGTTCAGATCGTACCCCATGTTACCGACGAAATCAAACGAAACATCAAATTATTGGGCAGCAAAGGTGAATACGACGTTGTCATTACCGAAATCGGCGGCACGGTCGGTGACATCGAATCTTTACCTTTTCTCGAAGCAGTTCGCCAGCTCAGATGGGAACTGGGAGAAAAATCGGTATTGATTCATTTGACACTGGTGCCCTACCTGTCCGCTTCCGGCGAATTAAAAACCAAACCGACACAACATTCTGTAAAATCGCTGTTGGAAATCGGAGTACAACCCGATATTCTGGTACTGCGTACGGAGCACAAGTTAAACAGTGATCTCAAACGGAAGGTCGCTTTATTCTGTAATGTACAACCGGAAGCCGTCATCGAATCGATAGATGTTTCTACGATCTATGAAGTGCCGATTAAGATGGAAGAGGAAAAACTGGATGAGATTGTTCTCGAAAAACTGGACCTTCCTCTTAACAGTGAGCCGGATCTCGATTCCTGGAAAAAATTCTTGTATAAATTAAAGAACTACCGTCAGGAAGTACAAATCGGTCTGGTCGGCAAATACGTAGAATTACACGATGCCTATAAATCCATTTCAGAGGCTTTTATTCATGCCGGAGCCGTCAATGACTGCAAAGTAAATATCCATTGGATTCACAGTGAAGCCCTGAATGAAGCAAATGTTGAAGCAACACTGAAAGATCTGCACGGAATTTTGGTTGCTCCCGGTTTCGGCCACCGGGGTATTAACGGCAAGCTGACAGCTATTCACTATGCCCGGACCAACAATATCCCTTTCTTCGGTATTTGCCTGGGCATGCAAATGGCAGTCATTGAATTTGCCCGCAATGTACTGAATCTGGAAGGTGCCGATTCGACCGAGATAGCGGCAAAAACCAAATATCCGGTAATCGATCTTATGGACAGCCAGAAAGATATAACGGAAAAAGGGGGAACGATGCGGCTCGGGGCTTACAAATGCGAACTGAAAGAAGGTTCTAAGGCTTATGAAGCTTACGGACAGAAAACCATTGAAGAAAGACATCGTCACCGTTACGAATTTAACAATGAATATAAAGAAGCTTTCGAAAAAGCAGGAATGATCACAACCGGCATCAATCCGGACACCGGACTGACGGAAATTATAGAAATACCCGGCCATAAATGGTTCGTCGGAACACAGTTTCATCCGGAATACAAGAGTACGGTCATCAAACCGCATCCTTTGTTTGTAGCCTTTATAAAAGCTTGTATATCTTAATACACCAGAGACCAGGAGTATTTACGGATTATTTTCCGCGTAAAGCTCCGATTTCTTTAACATAAAAATTTATAGACCCTTTAAATATGGATAAAAACACCATTTTCGGCTTAGTGCTTATTTTTTTAATCCTTATCGGATTTTCATATTTAACTCGTCCGAGTGAAGCAGAGCTTCAACGTGCCCAGGAGCAACGGGATTCCATCGCCCGCGTAGAAGCAGCAAGAGCGGCACAGGTTGCCGAGCAGGAAAAGAAAGATTTCGAATTGGCCCGGCAAAACGATTCGTTACCCCAAAATCAGAATACAGTCTTTGTACAAGATAGTCTGACGGAAAAAATCATTACTCTGGAAAATGCCAAAATCCGGCTCCAGATCAGTACCCTGGGAGGGCGCATCGTAAATGTGGATTTAAAAGACTACTGCACCCACGATTCCCTGCCGCTTATTTTATGGAACGAAAACAAAAGTACGTTCGGCCTGAATTTTTACGCCCGCAACAAACAGGTCAATACCGAAAAATATCTGTTTCAGCCCAATACAACTGAGTCCGTGCTCTACGCCGAGAACGGAGAACAGACATTATCGCTGAAACTCTATTCCGAGGACAATAAATACGTCGAATTTTTATATAAACTGGCTCCGGACAGTTATATGGCCGACTTCAGTATCCTCACCCACAATATGAATGATGTCATTGCTTCCAATTCTTCTTTCCTGACTCTATTCTGGGGAGCCGATATGCCGCAATTGGAAAAAAGCAAGGATTTTGAAAACCGCTATACCGGAGTGTATTATGATTTCTTAAGCGACGATGTAGAAAACATGTCCATGACATCCGATGAAAAAGAAACGTTGACCAATAAAATTAAATGGGTGGCATTCAAACAACAGTTTTTTACATCGGTATTGATCGCAGGCGAGTCGTTTACCGACGTCAGTTTATCCACCCAGATAAGCAATGAACCCGGTTATCTGAAAAAAGTATACGCAGAGATTCCTCTGGTTTACGAAGGAAAAGCCAACGAAGCTTACAATATGAAATTTTTCTTCGGTCCGAATTCATTTCCTGTTTTAAAAGAATACGGTGCCGACATAGAATTACCTAAACTCGTAAACCTGGGATGGAAATGGGTGGCTTGGTTCAACCAATATGTTGTGATTCCTCTTTTCGGCTTTTTGGAAAATCATGTAACGACCAACTACGGTTTGATCATTCTATTATTGACGTTGATCATTAAGCTGGTACTTTTCCCTTTAACCTACAAATCCTATTTGTCACAGGCCAAAATGCGGGTACTGAAACCACAAATCGACGAAATCAATAAAAAATTCCCCAAAGAAAAAGCACTGGAACGCCAAAAAGCAACAATGGCCTTGTATAAAAAAGCCGGTGTAAATCCGATGGGAGGCTGTTTGCCGATGCTGTTGCAAATGCCGATTCTTATCGCCCTGTTCTGGTTCTTCCCCGGTGCAATAGAACTCCGGCAAAAAAGTTTCCTATGGGCCACCGACCTGGCTTCCTATGACTCCATCGCCACTCTGCCGTTCACCATACCGTTCTATGGTAATCATGTCAGTTTATTCTGCCTGTTGATGACAGCTACCAATATCATCTACATGATTATGAATAAGAAAAACCAGCCGCAAAACGATCAGTTGAAAGGCATGCAGACTATGATGTACCTCATGCCGATTATGTTCCTGTTTATTTTCAACAGCTACTCCTCCGGCTTGAGTTATTACTATTTCGTTGCCACGCTGATTACGATCATCCAGACATGGGTTATCCAGCGTTATGTAAACGATGAGAAATTGTTGCGGCAGATCGAATTGGCAAAATCCAAACCGGTAAAAAAATCCAAATTCCAGGAACGTCTGGAACAAATGCAACGGATGCAGGAACAACGCGCCAGAGAACAACAACAAAAGAAGAAAAAGAATTAAGAAATTTAGCTGAATATCCTAAACGGAGGAGTAAAATTTTATTTACTCCTCCGTTTTTATTTTACTTCTAGCGGTTTCTCCTATTTAAAATAATTAAATCCCCTGGAGATACCTGAATTATCTTTCCAATAGCCAAATTCATTTCGGAATATATATTATCCAAGAAAACCGTTATCTTTGTCCATTATTTTATAAAGTGGCAGTGTGATTCTGATTTTTTAATTTAAACTAGTGGATATGAGAAAAAAATACTTACTGACAAGTATTCTGTTCATGTGTGTCGTTTTCCTGGCTACAGGTAAAAGCAAAGTATACAACATGGCCGATTTCGGTTTAAAAGCCAACAGCGGTGAAAATGCTTCCCCCCTATTGGTCCAAGCGATTGAAACCATAAAAGGCGAATACCACGAAGGGGATCGGATTACCCTTATTTTTCCGGCCGGAAGATATGATTTCCACGAAGCGGGAGCCAGCCGGCGCGAATATTATATTTCCAACCACGACCAGGTGAACCCGAAAATTGTCGGAATTGCTTTGGAAAATTTAAAACATGTCACCATCGACGGTCAGCATTCCGAATTTGTCTTTCACGGACGTATGATTCCTCTTTCGCTGCTGAATTCGGAAAACTGTACACTGAAAAATTTCAGTATCGATTTTGAAAACCCCCACATTGCCCAAATCAAAGTGCTAAAAAATGATCCGCAGGAAGGGATCACATTTGAAGTAGCCCCGTGGGTAAAATACCGTATCGGAGAAGAAGGTTATTTCGAAACGACGGGAGAAGGCTGGGTAGCCCGTCAATCTACGGGAATTGCTTTTGAAGCCGAAAGCCGCCACATCGTATACAATACAAGCGATTTATTCTATAACACACAGGGAGCTCAGGAAGTAGCGCCCCGTACAATTCTGGCTCCGCAATGGAAAGACAAACGCCTCATACCGGGAACTGTCATTGCTATGCGCACCTGGTATCGCCCGACTCCGGGACTGTTTCTTTCCCACAACCGAAATACCCGTTTGCAAAATGTAAAAGTACATTATGCAGAAGGCATGGGCCTATTGGCCCAATTGTGCGAAAACATCACTTTAGACGGTTTCAGCGTATGCCTGAAAGGGGAAAACGATCCCCGTTACTTCACCACCCAGGCCGATGCGACCCATTTTTCCGGATGCAAAGGTAAAATTATCTCCAAAAACGGACTGTATGAAGGTATGATGGACGACGCCATCAACATACACGGGACCTACCTGAAAGTGATCCGGCGCTTGGACAATAACACATTGGTAGGGAGATACATGCACGACCAAGCCTGGGGATTCGAATGGGGACGGCCGGGCGACGCCGTTCAATTCGTCAACTCGTCTACCATGGAGTTAGTCGGGAACGGCAACAAAATCAAAACGATTCATCCGTATGACAAAAAGGAAATAACCGGTGCCCGGGAATACCTGATCCAATTCGAACATCCCATAGATACGGCCATCAATGCCCGAACCGGTTGCGGAATAGAAAACCTTGAATGGACTCCGGAAGTTGTTTTCAGCAATAACACAGTCCGTAACAACAGAGCCCGGGGTGCCTTATTCAGTACACCGAAAAAGACCATCGTCGAAAACAATACATTCGACCATACCTCCGGCACCGCCATTCTGCTCTGCGGCGACTGTAACGGCTGGTTTGAAACCGGAGCCTGCCGGGAAGTCATCATCCGCAATAACCGGTTTATCAACGCATTGACGAATATGTTCCAGTTCACCAATGCAATCATCTCCATCTATCCGGAAATTCCGGATCTGAAAGCCCAAAAATTATACTTCCACGGAGGTCCGGGTAAAGGTGTCATTATCGAAAACAACTTTTTCGAGACTTTCGACCAACCGGTCGTATATGCCAAATCTCTGGACGGATTTGTCTTTCGTAAAAATACGATCCGCCAGAATCAGGAATATCCGGCCTTCCATTGGAACAAAAAACGCTTTCTTTTTGAACGGGTCAAAAACATAGATATCCGTCACAATAAATTCGACGGCGGATTCGATTATCGGCGGGACGTTACTGAAAAATAATGAAAACCGGGTTGTACTGATATGATACGACCCGGTTTCTTTAATTTAAGACAGAATCATCGCTTGATAATCATTCAAATTTTGTATAAATTTATTGCTCAATAAATGATCAGAATATCCTGCATTTTGACAATACAATTCGGAAGATTCTTTTGATTTATTAAAAAAGCAAAACATTTCTTTTATACTAACGTAAAACCAATAAAAAAGACATGAAAATTACAATGCATGGAAACCCGCTGACACTTGCGGGCCAACCGATTAAAGTAGGAGAAACAGCTCCGGTATTCACGGCTGCCGACCAAGGTTTAAAACCCGTCAGCCTGGATCAGTTCAAAGACAAGAAGGTGGTTATATCTGTATTCCCTTCTATAGATACGCCGGTATGCTCGGCACAGATGCACCGGTTCAATAAAATCGCAACGGAACTGAGTAATGATATCGTTATTATCGCCATCTCATGCGACCTGCCTTTTGCCCTTCACCGCTATTGCGCAGCCGAAGGCATCGACAGAGTGGTTACCTTGTCCGATTACAAAGATGTCGATTTCGGTAAAAAATACGGCTTTTTGATTGAAGAACTCCGGTTGTTGTCGCGGGGGATCGTTATCGTCGGTAAAGACCGGAAAGTCAAATACGTAGAATATGTTCCGGAAATCACGCACGAACCGGATTATGACAAAGCTATGGAAGCATTGAAAAAAATATAATTCATTTTTCTCCGATAAAAAAGTTGCCACGGCTGTGTCGCGGCAACTTTTTTTATATCCGGCTTTATAAACTTAAATTTGCTTCAATAAATTGATCATTTCAATAGCTGTAGCCACTGCTTCAAAACCTTTGTTTCCGGCTTTTGTTCCGGCCCTTTCTACGGCCTGCTCAATCGAATCCGTCGTCAGAATACCGAAAATCACCGGTACACCGGTACGCAATCCGACCTGCGCCACTCCTTTCGTCGCTTCATTGGCCACCATATCGAAATGAGGTGTCGCTCCCCGGATAACCGCTCCCAGGCAAATAACGGCATCGTATTTTCCGCTTTCCACCATTTTCTGCGCTGTCAGGGGAATTTCGAAAGCTCCCGGTACCCAGGCCAAGGTAATATCTTTTTCACATCCGCCGTGACGTACAAAGGCGTCGATTGCACCTCCCAGTAATTTACTGGTAATAAATTCATTAAAACGGCCGGCGACAATTCCTATACGCTGTCCTTCCGCCAATAATTTTCCTTCCAAAACATTCATAATACCAAAATTTATAAGTTTTTTATTATTACATTATCAATCAATACATCACATGCCAATTATTTAAAAATCAGTCTGAAACCTCTATTTCTCAGCCTTTTTCCAATCCCCTTTCACATGCAATATATGCCCCATTTTTTTGTATTTGGTATACATATAAAACTCATTTTTTTCATTACAGGTCATTTCTATCGGTTCCCGTCCGACCACTTCCAGTCCGTACCCATCCAATCCTCTTATCTTCAAAGGATTATTGGTCATAAGTATCATTTTCTTCACGCCTAAATCGGCCAAAATTTCCGCACCTGTACCGTATTCCCGCAAATCAGCCTTAAACCCGAGAGCCAGATTCGCTTCTACTGTATCCATACCTCCGTCCTGCAAATGATAAGCCCTTAATTTATTTATCAAACCGATTCCCCGGCCTTCCTGACGCAAATACAGCAATACACCCCGGCCATTCTTTTCTATTCTCCGTAAAGCTTCCGCCAGTTGTTCTCCGCAATCACAACGCAACGAACCGAAAGCATCCCCCGTCAGACATTCCGAATGTACCCGGCATAATACCGGCTCTCCGTCGGCCACATCTCCCTTCACCAAAGCGACATGGTGTTCTCCGTTGATCTTATTCACATATCCGTACGCTTTAAAAATACCGTATTTTGTAGGCATTTCGGCCTCCGTTACCCTTTCTACCAGAATTTCCGTTTTCCGGCGATAGGCAATCAGGTCAGCCACCGTTATTACTTTCAGACCGTGTTCCCGGGCAAACGCCAATAATTCGGTGGTACGCATCATCGTTCCGTCTTCCCGCATAATTTCGCAACATAAACCGCACTCCTTTAAGCCGGCAATCCGCATCAGGTCGACGGTCGCTTCAGTATGCCCCATCCGCTCCAAAACACCTCCCGGCTTGGCTTCCAACGGAAACATATGCCCCGGACGACGGAAGTCGGAAGGTTTTGCATCGTCTTCTACACATTTCATTGCCGTAACGGAGCGTTCCAGAGCCGAAATCCCCGTTGTCGTCGAGATATGATCGATAGACACGGTAAAAGCCGTCGCATGGTTATCCGTATTGTTTGCTACCATCTGTTGCAGATTCAGCTTCTCCGTCAATGCCCGCCCCATAGGCATACATATCAACCCTTTTGCATACGAAGCCATAAAATTGACATTTTCCAAGGTAGCGAATTCTGCCGCACATATCAAATCCCCCTCATTTTCCCTGTCGGGGTCATCTACAGCCACAATCATCTTCCCGGCCTTTAAATCGGCGACAGCTTCTTCTATTGTACTAAACTTAATCTCTTCCATATCATTATATTTTTATTTGTTTTATTTATCGACCTATAAGCTTGTTTCTTAAAATCCATTCGCCTGCAAAAACTCCAGGGATAACCCCTTGTTTTCCTTGCCCATCAGTTTCTCCACATAACGGGCAATCATATCGTTCTCCAAATTGACAATATCTCCGGTGTGCTTTCCCGTTAATGTGGTTTCCTCCTGGGTATGGGGAATAACCGATACCCGAAATACCGCTTCATCGACGTAAGCGATCGTCAGACTAACCCCATCTACCGTTATCGAACCTTTCTCGATCATATATCTCAACAATTGCGCATCGGCCGATATCGTAATCCAAACGGCAATATCGTCCCGTTGTATATCTGTAATCCGTCCAGTTCCATCCACATGTCCGGCTACAATATGTCCTCCCAAACGGCTGCTCAAACAAAGTGCCCGTTCCAGATTTACCCGGTCCCCCGGCTTTAAAGTCCCCAGATTACTCCGTCGCATGGTCTCCGGCATTACATCCGCCCGAAATCCCCCGCCGGTCAGCGAAGTCACCGTCAGGCATACTCCATTGGTTGCAATACTGTCGCCCACCTTTGTATCTTCCAGTACTTTTTTTGCCTGTATTTCCAGGGCAACACTACGGCTGCTACGGGTAATACTTTTTATCTTACCGATTTCCTCTATTATTCCTGTAAACATACCATGTCAAAATCTAATGTTTTACAATCGGCCGGGCCATCAATAAAATATCCCTGCCTATCGCTTCCACAGCAAAAGGACTCAATTCCAACGCTTCTCCCATCCGCTTAAACCCCTCTCCTTCTACCGGAGTTTTAGCCGTTTTTCCTCCCACAATTTTCGGAGCGATAAAAGCATATACCTCATCTATCACTCCTGCTTTTACAAAGGTGTAATTCAACTCGCCTCCACCTTCCAGCAAAACAGAATCAATCCCCCTTGCGCCTAGTTTTTTCAATAAATCTGTAATATCTACACGACCGTCTTTCTCTTCACACAATAAAGTTCCGCCTCCGGCCTCCTGTATCATTTCCAATTGTTCCTCATCTGCCTGAACAGTATGAGCCACCAGTAGCGGAAAGACCCGGGCCGTCCGGACGACCTGCGAATCGAAAGCAACCGAAGCCTTACTATCCACAACAATACGTACCGGTTGTCTGTGTTCGCCTTCCAAACGGCAATTCAAAAGCGGATCATCAGTTTTCACTGTACCCGATCCGACCATAATCCCCATATACTCAGAACGCATCCGATGTACCCGGAGCCGCGCGTCGTCGCCGGTCACCCACCTGGCATCGCCGGTAAAGGCAGCAATCTTACCATCCAAAGTCATAGCCGTTTTCAGGGCAACCCAAGGCAGTCCGGTTGCAATATACTTCAAAAACACCCGGTTTTGCTCACGTAAAGCCTCCTCCTCAACCCCGGTAACAACTTCTATTCCGGCATTCACCAGTTTTTCCAATCCTTTACCTGCCACCAAAGGATTCGGATCTTCCAAACCGACCACAACCCGGGCGATCCCCTGTTCAATCACAGCATCCACACAGGGAGGCGTTTTCCCGTGATGACAACAAGGCTCCAATGTCACATACAGAGTAGCTCCTCTCGGATCTTCGATACAATTTTTAAACGCATTCCTCTCTGCGTGCAAGCCCCCGTAATATTCATGCCAACCTTCACCGATAATCCGGTCTCCACGAACAATCAAAGCCCCGACCAGAGGGTTGGGATTGACAAAACCTTTTCCTCTTTCAGCCAACTCCATCGCCCGCAGCATAAATTGCCTGTCAGCCTCTGTAAATTGCTTGTTTTCCATGTCCTGATTTTCAAAAAAAATACCCCGGATATAAATCCGGGGCATGATACTATATTAAAATCAAAGATATATACATATACCTTCCTATTCCTTCTATCATCCGGACTTTACCGTCGGTACCGGAATTTCACCGATTCAGTCCCTCAAAAGGGAGTCGCGGACTATCACCGCCGGTAGGGAATCACACCCTGCCCCGAAGAAATATTTATCACAAGCAAAAATAAACATTTTCAAAAGAATAAGCAAATCCGTTATATAAATTTTAAATTTACAGGTCAGGACCACCCTCTGCCGCTGTTTGCCATTCTAATTTAAAATCCGGTACCTGGTTTTACCGGAACAATACAAACCCGGAATTTTGATTTACCATTCAGCAGCCCGGTCAACAAAACCTCCATCACTTCTTGCCCAACAACCTTGAATTCCAATACTGAATCAAATTTTCAACCACATTTGCAACGTTACAAATCTTTTCACTATTTTAATTCAAAATTCAATCACACATACAAATATCTACGTATCAAACACATACACAACTTTATATCACCAAATTTCCCGGTCTCAAAAATAAAATAACATTTTTTAGCGCAAGTTTTTATTTTTTTATCGTCTATTCATATAAAGGACAAATTTTAAATGTCTGAAACAAACGACCTACTAGCTACTACTCAAGGTGTATAATTACTAAAACGTGCGACTATGAAAAAAATGTATCTGTTCATGCTACTGGCAATCGGCCTTTTGGTTGCCTGTGACGACGATGAAGACAACGTCATCACGTTATCCCTGGAAAATCCGACGTATATACTGAAAGCAGACACTCCGTTGGAAATCGTGCTAAACGCTTCTGAAAATATGGGAGGTCTGACAGCCGTACCTTTCCGGCTTTCCGGTTCTGCCGTAGAAGATGAGGACTATACCATCTCAGACAAAGAATTCGTTTTCTTACCCGCCACCCGGAGCGCACGCATTCGGATTACGCCAAAAGAAAACTATGCAAAAGACCGGGATATTATCCTTTCCCTGAATCCGGTAAACGGCTTTGAATTACAAGGGCACACTACTGCCACTGTCGCCGTAGAAGCACGGAAATCGGTAATCTGCAACTTTACCAGAGCGACAACCGATCTGTATACTTCGCGTGTCATCAAACTTAAAGTTACGGATGATGAAGGGAATCCCTGGTCTGCTTCCGGAGATCTGCACATTCCGTTTAAAATTGAAGGAACGGCAGAAGCCGGTACGCATTACACAATCGAAAATAATGTCAGCGAATTTGTCATACCGGCAGGCAAAGATGAAGCCACAATTACGCTTAACTACCAAAATGCAGTGGAAAATTACGATCTGATACAATTGAGTGTCATCGAAAACAGCGGTGTCCACACCAGTACCACCGGTACGATAACGGTGCGGATCGTACAGCCCAACATCTTATCGGATATGATAGGCACCTGGACCTATGCCAACCAATTTATAAGTCTGGACCTTTTTGCCTGGTGGGTAAGCTATCCTGAAGACCTGGTTCATTTACCCGATAACGAATCCTCTGCCGGTACGTTACGTTTTATCTCGGAAGAGAGTGACTCCTTAGCCATCAATCTGACCGGAGACCTGGCTGAATATTTCAGGAGTACAAGTGTCAGTTTCTTGAAAGAAGTTCCTGAAATGTTGATGGAACAAGATTGGCTGGATGCTACGATAACTTATGCCACACTGGGAAAAGCCAATGTAAATTTCTCCGCCGCTCACACCAGTGAACGTCCGGTTATGATCGGCTTCCGTTTCCCGGATGATTCAAAAAATATATTGGAAGTCAGAATCATCGACTACGAGCCGACAGATTTCTTAACAGCTTCTTACCAGGATATGTTGAACAGTCTGAGCGGAGATGATCTGCTCTATCCGATGAAAGATTTTTATCCCCTCGTTTTCAATTTTAGGCGTGAATAGCCGAAAACAGCCAGGCAGATAAAGAATTTACTTCTTTATCTGCCACCTTTTACCGAATCGAAATAAAAACCACTTTTAAAAGATCAAAAATATGCGCAACTTTATTACAGGAATACTATTCTTTATCCTGTGTACCCCCGGAGTATCCGGACAGGATAGGCTACTTGATCTGCTCAAACGGGAAATATCCCACCAGATGCAGGAATTACAGCAGCAAGAACTTCCCCCCTATTACATGAATTACCGGATGGTTGACGAATATGCTACCCGGATTACAACGGCTTTCGGTGTATTAATGGACGACACTTACAAGCACGAGCGTACGCTGGTTCCCCAGATTCGTATCGGAAGTAAAGAATTCGACAACTTCAAAAAAAGAGCAATGGGATGTAAGATCACCTTTTGGGAAGGTCCCTCCTATGCCGTTTTACCATTGGACGAAAACAACAATGAGAATGCAATTCGTCAGGCGATCTGGCAAGAAGTCAACAGCCGTTACAAATTTGCTGTAGAAATGTACCAGCAAGCCAAAGCCAGTATGAAGATCAACGTTGAAGAAGACGATAAATCTCCCTGTTTCAGTGAGGCTCCGATAGAAACTTATTACGAAGAACCGCTTCCGGACGCCCAATTACACATCAACCGGGAAGCCTGGATTAAACGACTGAAAGAAATCTCGGCCGTTTTCCAGAATCAACCCAAGCTCTTGGAAGGAGAAGCTTATCTGCAATACATCGTCAAACGCATCTATTTCATCGATACGGACGGTACGGCTGTCGTCCAAAATCAAACCCGGGCCAGAATACTGGTAAGCGGCATGACCAAAGCCGACGACGGTATGAAACTCCCCTTATCGCTCTCATATTTTGCCTATCGTCCGGAAGATCTTCCTTCCAATGAACAGATCATAGCCGAGACACAACAATTGGTCAAAAAATTATTGGAACTGAGAGAAGCTCCCATTGTGGAACCTTACACGGGCCCGGCGATTCTCTCCGGAGCATCGGGGGGTGTATTTTTCCACGAAATATTCGGTCACCGCATCGAAGGCCAGCGCATGAAGGAAGAAGACGATGCCCAAACATTCAAAACCATGGTCGGTAAACCGGTATTGCCTGCCGACATGCAGGTATATGCAGACCCGACATTGAAAGAATACGCCGGAGAAAAATTGAACGGACATTACAAATATGACGACCAGGGAGTAAAAGCCCAACGTGTAGATGTTGTTGTCGACGGAAAACTGAATGAGTTTTTAATGACCCGTACCCCTTTGGACGGACATCCCCGTTCCAACGGACATGCCCGGGCCGCACTCGGTTATGACCCGACTTCCAGACAATCGAATCTGATTGTAGAAACCAAAGATCCGAAAAGCGAGGCAGAACTGCGCCGTATGCTTATTGCCGAAGCCAAAGCACAAGGAAAAGAATACGGGTATTTTTTCAAAGAGGTGACCGGAGGATTTACGATGACCGGCAGGATGATGGCCAATTCATTTAATGTTATCCCGGTGGAAGTATACGAAATATATGTCGACGGGCGCCCGGATCGCCTGGTCAGAGGAGTAGACCTGATCGGCACACCGCTGTCGATGTTCTCCAACATTATACATGCAGGCGGAGAATCTCAGGTATTTACCGGGACCTGTGGAGCCGACTCGGGTGGAGTTCCGGTTACGGCAACCTCCCCCACCATCCTGGTCAAAAAAGTAGAAATGCAAAAGCAGGATAAATCCGCAGACTTACCTCCTATCCTGGAGAAACCGCTCAAATAACCGTTCTGACAAAAACTCATAAACTTATTCGCAATGAAAAATACACGATATATATTATTTCTGGTACTGCTGCTTTTCATCATTCCTTCACATGCCCAGCACAGGAACGATCAGATTATCTTTAAAGCGATGCAGGATGAACTGAAGCGAAATCTGGATCAGCTTTCGCTGCCGGACGTAGAAAAACCGTTCTTTATCTCCTATTCCATCGGAGCGATCCGTCAATATGAAATGCAAGGAGTGCTCGGGGCTATCACAAAAATCAACAACCAACCCGAGCAAATGATCGGATCTGTAAACGTATTATTGGGTGACTATACACGCACCAGCGACAGCAAATACCAAGGCAGATACAAAAGAACGATCATGCCGGCCGAAGCCGACTACGATCTGATCCGCCAATGCTTATGGCTGGGAACCGACGTCGCATTCAAAGACGCTTCCAAAGAACTGGCAGCCAAACTGACAGCACGCCAAAAAGAAATCAGCACGCCGGAAGAAGCCCGTTTAACCGATCTGGTAAAAATACAGCCGGTAGAGAAAATCATCGTTCCTGAAAAACCTTTTGTGGTAAATGAAGAACAATGGAAAGCCAATTTACGTACCCTGTCGTCTATCTTCGGTAAATATCCGGAATTGTACAATTCGTCCGTAACAATCAAAGGAATGGATATGGAGGTTTATCTTTCCACAACTGAAGGTACCCGGGTGAAACAACCGGTCCGTTACATCTGCCTACAAGCAGAAGCTTCTACCCGTACGGACGATGGCATTCAGATCAAGGACAGCTATTCCGCTATTGCCAATATTCCTGAGCAATTGCCGGATATGAACGAATTAAAAATCAAAATTACCGAATTTGCTGAAAGCCTGACGAAACTCCGGAATGCAGAGCCGGTAACTCAATTCTATTGCGGTCCGGTACTATTCGAGGACGGAGCTGCTGCTGCTATCCTTCAAAAAAATCTATTGACCCAAAACGGACTTTTTGCTTACCGGAAACCGGAAGACCGGTTCACAGCGGTCCAGAACAAGGTAAAACCCATCAATTCCCGGATCAATATGAAAATTATCGACAACAGAATTACGGTAAAGAGTTATAGTGATCTGGATCAATACAATGGAAAACCTCTTTACGGAGCGTACAGTATCGATGCTGAAGGAGTTATTCCTCCGAAAGAACTGACCTTAGTGGAACATGGTATCTTCAAAAAAATGCTCAACGGACGCGTACCGGGACTGAATTGTGAAGAGACAACCGGAAGTTCTAAATATTATGCCTATCCGAGGGAAATACTATATACAACAGCTCCCGGCACCCTTCATATCTCGGCAGACAAAGGAGCGAAACCCGAAATGCTGAAAAAACAATTGATAAAAATAGCCAAAGAAGACGGTTTATCGTATGCATATATTGTACGGAGCATTGATCCGACAGCATCCGTCATCTACAGAGTCGATGTCAAAGACGGAAAAGAAACGCTGATGCGTTCCGCTGATATTTCTTCAGTCGAACTGAAAAATCTGAGACGTTTGGCTGGCATTTCGGCAAAGGAAAAAGTCACCGAATTTATGCTGGACGACTATGTACTGACTTCGATGATTTACCCGTCGGCTCTATTGGTGGAGGATGTTGAAATCAACAAAACGACGGTCACCAAAGAAAGTGCTCCGGTTCTGCAATTCCCCTTGAGCGAAAAGGTGGATAAATGAATCACGGGATACTGCAAAGCCGGGAACTTTGCAGTATCCTTGCCAGGTTGACAGATGCAATAAGTAAACACATCCGGAACTTCCGTTGGCAATATTATTAACTATGGGTATATATTTTGGAAAGGCGGAGATAGATGGACGAAGACAGAAACCTTAAAGCAATTAGGGAAGGTGACGAAAAGGCTTTCAAAGAACTTGTAAACAAGTACAAGGCCAAAATTGTCAATACCTGTTATGCATTCGTCCACAATCGGGAGGATGCCGAAGATCTTGCGCAAGAAGTGTTTATATCATTTTACCAATCCATCGGAAAATTTCGGGGAGAATGCAGTGTGTCAACATGGCTTCATCGGATAGCTGTCAATCTATGTATCGATTATCGCAAATCATTGCGGGGACGCATAAAAAAAATAAATGTAGAAGAATGGAATCTTAAAACAGAACCCTCTTCAGAAGATCCGTTGGCTTGGGAACACCTGGCTGAAGACGAAACGAAAACATTGCTCCACCAGGCTGTCGACAGCCTGCCAAAGAGACAACGCACAGCTTTAATTTTAAGTAAATATGAAAATTTATCCTATCAACAAATCGCCGATGTAATGGGCATTTCGGTTTCATCCGTAGAATCGCTCCTTTTCAGAGCAAAAAATAATCTGGAAAAAATTTTCAAAAGACTAAAATAAAACGGCTATGAAAATAGAATTTAAAAAACAGCTAATCTACTGGGCCAATATCATTCTGTTAACGGTAAATGTCACTTTTTTCATTTTCCTGTTTCCGGCAGGCAAAGATGAAATCCCGACAAGAAGCGAGACCGAACTTTCAAATGAGTTCATCAAAAACGAACTGGGATTTACAGACGGACAATTCCAACTGTTGATGGACGCCGATCGGGAAATCCAGTATAAATATCAAATCGTATTGAAACTATTGTGTCAAAATCGTTATCGCTTATTAAATGAATTGGCTAAGCCGTATCCTTCTGAAATACAAATGGACAGTCTGGCAGAAATGATCGGCTTCCTTCACCGGGCTTTAAAAAAGCAAACGATTGAACACCTTATGAACATCAAAAAAACTTGTACTCCGGAACAAACGGGCCGTCTGAACGACATTTTCAGACAAATGCTGGATATGGACCATTATTGTCCGTTCTGTAAAGAAAAATGTTCTGTAACTCAAAAAAACGAGCGTTATCCGGTATTCTTTCCCTACGATCACGAAGCAGAGGCTAAGATGAGGGAACAACTGGGACAACACTGAATATTTCAGGCGTGTTTGTTCTGACAAGGTGTGAATATTAAAACGGGAACGATCTCTGGTCAGGTATAAATGTTTCCGATTGTGTGTAAAAATGGTGCAATTGAAAATATACAATGTTATGGCGTGGGAAAAAATAATCGAAAAAGATAAAATTACATCCGTCAGTGATGAATTTTACGACAATGTGCTGAAAAAATTGAGAATACATATCCAATCCCGCAAAACAGAACGTTTTTTTCATAAAAAGCATATCTGGATGAGTGTGGCAGCTGGAATACTGCTGGGATTGATCATGCTGAATCTACAGAATCACATACAGGAATCGGAATTGAAAATATCTCAAAAGGAAGCCTGGATCAACCGCTACTACCTGGACGATATGGTCATAGAAAAAGTGGATTGTACCATTTTTTAAACTGACATAACCCTAAAACTACTAACCGCTAATCCATAAAATCATGAATTTAAGGAACATTTTCTTATTCATCTTGGTGATCTTGTTACCGGGACCGTTATCCTTACAGGCCCAATCCAGCAAGTTCACGCTTTCGGGGACGGTCATCGATGCCAAAACCGGAGAAACCATACCTTATGTGACGATTTTGGTCAAAGAATTATCCCTTTGGACAACCTCCGATGTCGACGGGAATTTTATCCTCAAAGACATCGCCGGAGGAGAATATACGCTGGAAGCCAAATGTCTGGGCTTCGAGGAGTATTCCGTCAGAATCATCATACGCCAGAACATATCCAAATACCAGCTAAAGCTCCAGGCACAGTCACTGGCATTGGATGAAGTGACCGTAACAGCCACCGATGCCAGAAAAATGAACAGTACGTCCAACATCAGCAAGACAGCCCTGGAACACTTACAAGCGGCCAATATTCAGGATGCTATGCAATTATTGCCCGGTTCCCTGACAAAAAACCCCCAACTGACAAGTGTCGCCAAAGTTACGATCCGGGACATCTCGGGTACGAACAGTGCCATCTCGCTGGGTACCTCCATTATTGTCGACGGAGCAAAAATTTCCAACGACGCCAACATGCAGATGGTATCGGGCGGTAATCCGGCCTCTTCCTCTACCAGCGGCACAGGAGTCGATGCCCGGCAAATTCCGGTAGACAACATCGAATCCATAGAAGTCATCAGAGGAGTCGCCTCTGCAGAATACGGAGACCTGAACTCCGGTGCCGTCATTGTCAAGACGAAAGCGGGGAAAGCCCCCTGGGAAGCCCGTTTTAAAACAGACCCACACCTGAAACAAGCCTCCCTGAGTAAAGGGTTTGCTTTAGGTCCGAACAAAGGATTTTTAAACTTCGATGCCGATTATGCCAAGGCATTGAGTGACATACGTACCCCCTCCCGCTCCTACGGCAGAGGTACGCTACAGATCGGTTACTCCAATATCTTCAACACCAAGGGCCGTGCTGTCAGTTTTAACGCCAAACTGAACGGTAGCATAACGATGGATAAAGTGAAAAAAGATCCGGACCAGTCTTTAGACGAATTGACCAAATCCGAAGACAACAAAATAGGATTGAATTTTTTCGGTAACTGGATGGTGAAAAAGCCTTGGCTTACCAGTCTGGAATACAGTGCCTCCGGCTCTTATGGACGTCAATACAACAGAAACAAAGAGTGGCATTCTGCTGTCAAACTGCCTAATACCAATGCGAAAGAACCGGGAGAACATCTGGGCGTATTACTGCCTTACGAATATTTCAGTGACTTGAGGATCGAAGGTATTCCGATTTATGCACAAGCCAAATTAACGGCCAATGTAACCGGGAAGTACGGTAAAATATACAATAATTTTATGCTCGGAGCGGAATGGACCACCAAGGGGAACCGGGGCGACGGCAAGACATTCGACTCACATTATCCGCCGGCCCAGAACCTGCGTCCCCGGCCTTTTAAAGACATTCCGTTCATTCACGAATACACCGGATTTGCAGAAGATAAAGTCATCCTTCCGTTCAGCGAAGAAATATCATTTCAATTTTCTGCCGGCGTACGCCTGACCAATATTGCCACTAAAGCTGCCGATTACGACATCACCGTCGACCCCCGCTTCAATGCTAAATTGACGCTGATCGACCGTAATTATAACCGGGAAGGTATACAATATCTGAGTGTCCGGGGCGGCTGGGGTATCCTTACCAAAATGCCGACCCTGGCCCACTTATACCCCGATCCGGTATATTCCGATCATATCAGCTTTAATTACAACGATGATGCCAATAACTATAATTTGACAGTGATCACCACCGATGTGCAAAAAACGGAAAACCCGAACCTGAAACTCCCCTCCAGTCGTAACATGGAAATCGGACTGGACCTGAAAGCATTCGGTATAACCGGAAATTTTACCTATTTTAAAGAGAAATTGACCCACGCATTTACATGGGAAAGTACGGCCCGTCCCTCCAACTACAGACAGTATAATTACGACCCGATGATGGGACGGCCGGAATACACAAACGGAGAGGTAACAGTAGGCGGTACTCCGGTAGGGTATCAGACGATCAATACCTTTTTAGGTTACAGACTCCCCGGAAACGGTATGACCATCAATAAATGGGGGATCGAATACAACCTGGATTTCGGAAAAATCAATCCGCTCCAAACTTCTGTTATTATAGACGGGGCTTATTTCAATCAAAAAGAACACAACGATGTATTGCAAACAGGTTATGTAAGCGACATGGTCGACGGCAAACCTTACCCTTACATGGGCATCTACGCCGGAGGCAATGGCAGTAGCAACGGCACAAAAATGCAGCGCCTGAACACCAATATACGCCTCATTACCCATATCCCGCAATTGCGGTTGATCGTCACCTTATCCGGTCAATGCGTATGGATGGACAAAAACCAGGTATTTAACAAATACCGCGGGATCAACATGGTATACATGCAGGATGACGACGGAAATTATGTTTTCGGTGATCCGGGCAAAGACATGAAATACCTGAAATGTGTCAATCCGGTTGCTTATATGGACACCTACGGCATGGTTCATCTTTTCACCGACAAAGAGGCCAATGACCCCTTATTCCAGAAAATGATACTCAAAAACAGGGCCAGTACATTTGCAGAAAATGATCCCAGTCCCTATTTTATGCTGAATATGCGTCTGACCAAAGAAATCGGGAACTATGCTTCACTCTCATTCTACGCTAACAATTTCACCAATGCCCGGCCGAAACGCTATTTAAAAGCCAACGGTATGGATGTCAGAATGAACTCCGGAATTTTCTTCGGTGCAGAGATCAGCCTGAAATTTTAATACACACTTTAAAGCAGACGAACATGAAAACATATTATATTTTTAGTATCCTGACCTTATTTTTATGTACAGGATGCCTGAAAGAAGAGAAAATCGACACCCAAATCCGTATTGGGATCGAATTCCCGGAAGACTTCCAACATATCTCCCGAAGCGGTATCCCCGTCAAGCTGTATAACACTGCCTCCGGACGTTACTACACGTCTGTGACGAATGAAGAAGGCATAGCAAATCTGGACGTCGAATACGGCTTTTACGATGCCATCGTACAATATCAATTGACAGAGGAGTACAACACTTACGTTTTCAACGGAAGATACAGCGATATCGTATTGGCTCCCGGCCGGGAAGACATAAACGATTTTTACACCGTACCCCTGACCTATGCTTTGAAATCGAATCTGATTATCCGGGAAATTTATTTCGGAGGATGTATGACGGACGACGGCATTACATACAGCAATGACAATTACCTGGCTATTTACAACAACTCCGAACAAATAGCTTACCTGGACAGTATCTGCCTCGGATTTGTCGCACCGATTACCAGTGCCAGCAAAAGTAACTTCGTCAAACCGGACGGCACATTGATGGATTTACTGCCCGTAGCCATGATGGCCTGGCAAATACCCGGTAGCGGAACGGATTATCCGCTCCAACCGGGAGAAGAGGTCGTTATTGCAGTTAATGCAGTCAACCACAAAGCCAGACATACGGAATCCGTCGATCTGTCTCACGTAAAATTTGCATTCTACAATGTAAACCTCTCCATGCAGGAAGCCCCAGCCCCCGGAGTTATTTCATTGAACCTGATCTGGAAAGGTCCGGGAGAAGCTTACGGACTGGTGCCTAACGGCGGACCGGCAATGATTATGTTCAAAATTCCGGGCAACGCCACCGACTATGCTTCCGATGCCAGCCATTTGATGCAGGATCCCGTTACCCATACCGGTCTCTATCATCTGATGATAGATAAAGAATGGGTTGTAGACGGTATCGAATGTATTCAAAGCAAATCCGCTGTATACAAACGACTGACATCCAATGTAGATGCAGGATTCGTCTGTCAGGAAAAACTATATTCCGGTCTTTCTGTACAACGTAAGGTTGAAAAAACGGCAGACAACGGACAAATCATTTATATGGATAGCAACAATTCTTCGGAAGACGTCGAAGTCCTGCCGGCCAGCTTGAGAAACAAATAAACAGGCAATGCATTTATAACCGGAAACGCAACCGGGAAACATGACTAGATTACGAATGAAACCCATGGTTTCACTAAATAACAGCACAAATGAAAAATTCTAAAATATATCTGTTCAGCCTGGGAATTATACTTGCATTCACTGCAAATACCCTGGGACAGGAAAAGAATTACTACCGGATGGAACGTCTCAAAGCGAACAATCCGTGGATCACATCACACAATGCCGCCGGTCTCACGACGAACAGATCTGACCGGTTTTCCGTCGTGGAAGGCAGTTGGCAATACGAGAACGGCAAATTCAGAAATGTACAGGATCCCAGCAGTTTCAACCGCATGAGCTTACTCACAGAATCGATTTTACAATTGAATAAAGTTTATTTTTATGGAAAATTTTCATTCGATTATAATATTCGTAAGAATATGGGTTGGACCAATGTGCTCTCTACTTATAACACGCCCATTTATCTGGCCGACAGCGTTCCCGGGGAACAAACAATGGAAGTATACCGCATCGACGGAGGCGTAGGTTATCCGTTGGGAAAACATTTTGCCATAGGTGCGAAGATCGGTTATGAAACGACAAGTAATGCCAAACACAAAGATGCCCGTAATCAAAATACTTACATGAACCTCAATCTCTATCCGGGTATTATGTTTCAAACCGGTCCGTTACGTATCGGAGCCAACATGATCTACCAGAAAATGACCGAACTAGTCGATGTCAAGGTCATCGGCTCGGGTAAAATACATGAGATATTCGAATTCGAAGGCCTTTGGCATTACAAATCCTATATTATGACAGACGGAGGCGGCAGCATCGAGCGCGACTATCAGCAAGAAACCTACGGAGGATCTGTACAAGCCGAAATATTCAGCAAAAAATTCAGTTTTTTCAATGAATTCTCTTTCAGCCAACGCAAACAGGAAAGCTTTCCCAGCGGTTTTACCAATGAAAAAAGCGGAGAAATAAAAGAAAGAATATACGACTATAACGGACTTTTACATATAAACGGTAAAAAATACGATCATTACCTTTCACTCGCCCTCCGGACATCCAATTGCCTGATGTACGAAAACATTCAGCAAGTAGAAATCATCGATCAAAATGAAGTGTGGGTACAATACGGCATCAAAAATAAAGCGTATACCGATGTCGTCAATGCTGATGTTTACTATCAGCTTTTCAGAAACCGTACAGCCTATAACAGCTCCTGGGATGCCCGTATAGGAGCCAGAGGATTCTCCGTCAAAAGAGGGTACAGGCTATACCCGGCTAAATTTACCCAGGAACTGGAAAATTACGAAGGCTATCTCTCTTTTAACAAAAACTTTCTACGCCATAAAGGCATGTTCGATTGCCGGATAGATTTGGCTTATACCATCGGAGACGGAAAACGGCTTGAAACAAAAACGGAAGCGACAGGTGAAATCCCGGATAACGACCAATACAAAAGGCGTGACGATTTACTGACCCGGGAATTCGAATACCTTACTTCCGATCGTTTCAGGGGAGGACTTAATATCCGCTACACCCGTTTCCTCAATAAAGCCAAAGGTATGAATTTATACGGAGATGCCAGGTTTATATATAACCGTTCACTGAACGGCGAATTTCAAGACAAAACCAGAACAAACATACAGGCCCTCATCGGATTTGCTTTCTGACAAGCCCGTTGACTGATTTAAAGCCTGGTCTAAAACTGTAAATTTTAAATTATCTGACAACCCGATTCATGATCAGATTCTTTTAATCTAAAATTTACAATTAAAACATTGGTTTCTATTTTGAATATAGGGTATGAAAATGTGTTATTCATCATTTCAGCTTACATAAAATACAAACACCTAAATAAAATATCATGAAAAAAAATAGTTGGAAACATGTTCTGCAACTTGGCGTTATCGCTCTCATTGCAGGATTTATCTTGAAAGTATTCTTCGGAGGAGCCCCGGCCAATGTGGAAAGTTATTGTCCTTTCGGAGGATTAGAATCATTGGCGACCTATCTGAACACAGAAACCCTGGCTTGCAGTATGTCGGTCATTCAAATTACGATGGGTGTCATGCTCGCCGTATGTGTCATATTATTCAGCCGGCTTTTCTGCGGTTATGTCTGCCCGTTAGGGACCGTTTCCGAATGGTTGGGTAAATGGGGACGGAAAATGAAGATCAATCACACAATCCCAACCGCATCTGTTGCTGACAGAGCATTAAGAATCGTCAAATACATATTGCTTTTCTGGATATTCTACATGACATTAGCCAGCAGTGAACTGTTCTGTAAGAACTTTGACCCTTACTATGCGGTAGCCACCGGATTTCAAGGTGAAATCACAGTATGGATGTCCGTTATTTCCCTTCTTCTCCTCGTGGTCGGTAATCTGACGATCCGGATGTTCTGGTGTAAATACATATGCCCGCTGGGAGCCTTGAGTATCATATTCAAATTTACACTTACGTTTATCGCGATATTATTACTTACCGTATTGCTGAATTACACCGGCGTAGTTCATATCTCTGTCATTTGGGCATTGGGTATTACAAGTATTATCACTTATTTTTATGAAATCATTCTGCACAAGAGCAAAACCTTCCCGCTTCTGAATATTGTACGTGATAACGAAAAATGTAATCATTGTGGAGTATGTACAAAAAAATGCCCGCATGCCATTAACCTGACGAAAAGCAAAGTAATAAAAGACGTAGACTGTACACTTTGCGGAGAATGTATCGCTTCCTGCCATCAACAGGCACTTAGTGTCAACGGTAAAACCGCCTTCCGTTGGATACCTGCCGTACTGGTTGTTGTACTCTTCTTTTTCAGTATCTGGACAAGTAGCCATTGGGAATTGCCGACAATAAGCGAACGTTGGGGTGATACCTCCAAACACCTCGTTATGTTTGAAAAAGAAGGAATGCGAACAGTAAAATGTTACGGCAGTTCAAAAGCTTTCTCGGCTAAAATGCAACACGTACCGGGCGTTTACGGAGTAACGACCTATGTCAACCGTTTCGCAGTTCAAGTGTATTACGATCCTCAGGAAACAACTCAGGAAGAAGTTGAAAAAGCCATGTTTACCCCTACAAAGCGTAAACTAGAGACCCCACCGGCCGAAATCGATAAATTGAAAATCATCACATTAGGCGTTGAAAATCTTTTCGACAGGATGGACATTGTTTATCTGGGAAATATCATACGCAGCCACGGAGGTTTCTACGGCATTGTTTCCGAATACGACTGTCCTGTTCGTATCAAATTGTATATGGATATCAATAAACAAATTGACAAAAAGGAACTAAAATCAATTGTGGAAACCCCGGAATACGACATGCCGCAACACGGAGGAACCGTTCAGAAAATCAAATGTGATTACCGGTTGATATCTCTTTCTGAAAAAGTGGATACCATCGGACGACTGGAATTTTTACAGGAAATGTTTCCAAAATCCGGAACGACATTTAAACAAGCCGACGAAACTTACAAAGGAAAAGAAACAGCCGTATATGAAATAGAGTTCCCGCAACTGGATTTACCGATGTATCAGAATATGCTCCCTTATTTTGCCAATTTCATCTCTGTAAAACCGGGAATTATCGGATTCGAAACAGCATTGAAAATAGATGTACCGGTCATCCGGATCACCTATGCCAAAGAAGCTGCGACGGAAGAAGATATATGGAACATATTGCAGGAACCGCAATGGACAATCCATTACTCCGACGGGACAACAGAGGATATCAATGCTCCTTATAATTTTGAACAGCCGGGTACAACCCTGTCCCCGGATTCTCAATCTGCAGAAATAAAATAAAGATATGACTATCCGAATAAAATCCGTATTGTCCTTCCTCCTGCTCGTCCTGTTCCAGACAGGACGGGCGGATGAGGGCATGTGGCTGGTCAACCTGATGGCCCGGACCAACTACGAAGTTATGAAGACCCAAGGACTGCAACTGACAGCCCAGGACATTTACAGTGAAACGGCCCCCTCCTTAAAAGATGCCATCGTTGCCCTTGACAACGGGAGTTGTACCGGTAGCATCATTTCACATAACGGCCTGCTGATAACCAATCACCATTGTGCTTATAACGATATCCAACAATTGAGTAGTCTGGAACACGACTACCTGAAAAACGGATTCTGGGCCCAAAACTACCGGGAAGAAATACCGGTACCGGGCAAAACCGTCATGTTTCTCGACCGGATCATCGACATAACGGACGAGTACAAAGCAGAATTGGATAAGATGGAGAATCCGGCCTGGGAAAAAGGTTACCGCCCGTTAACGTCCCGGAAAATTAATTTTCAGCTGGAAAAGAAATACGCTAAAAAAGGATATGAAACCAGTTGTGTTTGTATGGCACGGGGAGAAAACTATTTTCTCTTTTATTACAAAATATACAAAGACATACGCCTGGTAGCCGCGCCTCCCTCCTGTTTCGGGACATTCGGAGGAGATACCGACAACTGGACCTGGCCACAACACAAAGGTGATTTTTCCCTTTACCGTGTATATACGTCTCCCGACGGAGAACCGGCAAAATACGACATAGCCAATATTCCGCTAAAACCCCGCAAAGTCCTCACACTATCTATTGCAGGCATACAACCGGGCGACTATGCGATGATCCTGGGCTACCCAGGCTCTACAACCCGCTACACCCCTTCCTGGGGAATCAAAGAAAAAATGGAACTGAAAAATCCCGCCGTAATACAGGCACGGCAGGCCAAACTGGACATACTGCGCAAAGCTATGGATGCCGACTCCCGGATGCAATTAGGCTATGCTTCCGAATATTTCTCCTGTAGCAATTACTGGAAATATGCCATCGGAGAAAATGAATACCTTCAGCGCTACCGGGTGATCGACCGCCAACGCCAGGAAGAAGCCAAACTTTTAACCTGGATCAATAGCAGGCCTGAACTTCGTGAAAAATACGGAAATATACTCGACGAGTTAGCAAAAATCTACACAGAAAGAATTCCGGAGGTCGCACCGACAGCTTATTATACCGAAACCCTACTGAATGGCCCGTATGTACGCAACCTCTTTTTCCGTTTCTACGGGACGGCTAAAGGCATGGAAATTGCAAAAAAACAACAACTACCTGCTGACGATCCGGAAATCATCGGATTGAAAAAAGACGGAAAAGAATTTTTCCGAACATTCGACAGCAAAACGGACCGGCAGGTTTTTGCTTCCATGCTCCGCCTCTATGCAGAAAATGTTTCTCCGGAAAAAATACCGGCCGAAGTATCCGGTCTTATCAGCAAATTCAAAAAAGACTACTCGAAACTGACCGATTACATATACGCCCGTTCAGTTCTGACCGATCCGCATCGGCTCGAAACATTCTTATCCCGCCGGGTAACCAAGGAGGCGATCTTCAAGGACCCGATTTACCAAATTCTGAATACGACTTTGGAGAGAGATTTCGAATGGAGAAAAGCCCTTGAGAAAAACGCACAGGAACTGTCGACTTACCGCACCCTTTACACCAAGGCTTTTATCGAAATGCGGACGGAACAGGGTATTCCATACTATCCGGACGCCAATTCGACCATGCGGATCACTTACGGTCAAATCGGAGGTTTCTCCCCCCGGGACGGGATTTACGACGACTATTGCTCCACCATCGTCGGATATACGGAAAAATACAAAAAAGGAGATTCCGAATTCGACCTGCTCCCGAGTTGTCTGAGCGCTATCCAACAAGGAAACTGGGGAAATTATGCCGATAAAGACGGACGTTTACACACAGGCTTTCTCTGTAATCTGGACATCACCGGAGGTAATTCCGGCAGTCCGGTAATGAACGCCCGGGGAGAACTTATCGGTCTGGCATACGACGGAAACTGGGAATCCATGGCAGGAGCCTTTTATTTCCATCCGAATTACAACAAATGTGTATGTGTAGATATCCGGTTTATACTCTGGATCATCGACAAATATGCCGGGGCTTCCCATCTGCTGGAAGAACTGAGCATTCATTCCTAAACTAACCCTTTCTATAATGAGGAAGAAGAACCCTTTTTACCGGGAACTTCTTCCTCTCTTCATATCTATCACCTTTTCAAAAGCCGAAATCATCCAGTTCGACCTCTTTCTGCTCGGACTCTTTAAATGGCTTCGCTTCCAGATGTACCGGGTTTCCTTCGACATGAATCGCCCGGAACGGCCGTACCGGACAGACGTATTCACACCCTCCGCATCCGACACAAATATCCGGATTTACATGCGGAATGGTCAAACCGTCTTCAAAAGGTACCATTGTTACGGCCTGAGTCGGACAATGCTCCGAACAAGCTCCGCAGCTCGTTTTATCCGTATTGACAATACAATTCTGTATCAGAAAAATAACTCTTCCTACCTGGGTCACATGTTTTTGTTCGACAGTTAAAGGTAAAATCGCTCCGTTAGGACAAACCTCCGAACAAACGGTACAATCAAAATTACAAAAACCGTCTTCAAAATACATCATAGGTTGCATCATCCCTCCCCAGCCATACTCTTTAAAAGCCGGCTTCAACACGTGTGAAGGGCATTTGGTAACACATAAATGACAAGCCGTACAATGCTTCAACAGATGTTCCGCACTGACAGCCCCCGGAGGTGAGAGGGGATATTCACGCTTATAGGCTTGGGCAGGCTGTAAATTTTCCAAATGCTCCCGGGCCTTTACCTGCGGTATGACCAAGGCTGTCGCGACCGTCGTTGCCAGAAAATGTCGTTTCGATTCGTCTGTTACAGATTGCGGCCGGCCGGCTTTCTTTTTCCCTACCGTAAAGGAAACCGCCTGTTGTCTGCAATTCTCCAGACAATCGAAACAAGCCACACAACGACTGTAATCTACCGAATGTTCCTTGCTATCGATACATGAACCTTTACATTTTAAAGCACACAAACCGCAACCGTTACATTTCGACGTATCTATATGCACTTTAAATAAAGAATACCTCGATAAAAAGCCGAGCAATGTGCCCACCGGACAAAAGGTATTGCAGTACATACGGCCATACCGCCAGGACAAAATACCGACAACGCCGAAAGTTACCAATCCTACGATAAAAGCAAACAAGCTTAAGATCGTTACGTTGATATAATAGAAGGTATAATTACCGAATTTTGTAAATACCCAGGCCAATCCGTTATTTCCAGCTACATATAAAGGTTTGAATACATTTGTAATCATCCTCCCGTAAGCACTGTACGGATCTGTCAGACTCAATAAGAACGTGAAACCGACTAAAAAAGCAAGAATAACGATCCCTACAACCGACCAACGCAAAATTGTTCTTGCCGGACGATAGCCGTACTTTCTTCTTTTGTTCTGCCGCCTGGATAACCAGGCGATAACATCCTGAAATATCCCCATCGGACATACCGAAGAACAATAAACCCGTCCCAATAACAAAGTCAATATGATCCAAACAATCAGGATACCGGCACTCAAAGAAAGAACGGCCGGTACGATCTGAATCCGGGGTAGAAATGATTCTGTCCCGCTAATGCCTGCAAAATCTAAAAAACAGAACGTAAGCAGAACAAAAAATACCAACGATACAACAATTCGTAATTTTCGCAACATACCTCAAACAATCAAATGCTTACAAAATCCGAAAAAGTGATTTTAAATTATAAATTCCGGATTCCATACTGAAATAACCGGTAACGAACAATCCCGAATTCCGATCGTATATCCATCCGGGATCAGCCTCACACGATCAATTTAAAATCGTAAATCGACAATTTCAATCCTACATTTTTATTCTCTTCACTTTCAGCTTATCGATGGCCATTGTCCCGACCTCTAATTCTTCACCTTTCGACAAATGCCCCACAACATCCAGCGGCATGGATTCGATCTGATTGAAAAATTTGGTCGCAGCCGTATCTACCGCTACAATATCGGTAGAAAGGAACAACCCCTTGGGTGTCACCACATCGGCAGCCGACTTACCACGGGGACCGTTGGTCTTCATCACCCGGTAAGCATCTACGACATTCAAAACCGCCGGTTTATCCATCGTACAGATATCTGCAATACATTGTTGCAAGTCATTTTTGTGGAAATATCCCCGATCCCATACGATACCCATGTGGTTTTTCATGGCTATTGTCATTTTGGCCCCACCGTGATTCTTCAAAATAGGTACATTAATCCACACATCACTATCCAAAAGGGCTTTGTGAACCATCGCTTTTTTCAGGCTTTTAGCCCTGGGTAAATCGATTTCCCGGTAATAGCTTTCCTCGTGCGCCGGAACCACCTTGGCACCGGCAGCCGTAGCCGCATCTTCTATACCGCTATTCTTATAACATTTACGCCAATCGTCACAGGTATGATCGAATACAACCACTTCTTTGGCTCCCGCAGTAAAGCATTGCCGGATAATCTCGGCAACCAGATCCGGATTGGTATTCCCGGCTAACTCGGGAGTCTTATCCCAACCGATGTTCGGTTTTACGACAACTTTCTGCCCCGTCTTCACAAACCGTCCCATTCCACCTATTTCGGAAATGGCTTTCCGGAACATATCCACCGGTTCTCCCCCCATTACCGCCACTAAATCATAATTACTACCGGTCATACTGTTTTGAACCGTTTGAGCCAATACTTCCATAGGCCCGCTCATCTTTATCGTCGCAGCAGCTCCGGCAACAGCCAAAGCCTTCAAAAATTCTCGCCTATCCATATTATAATACTATTAAGAATCAAAAATTAATTTTTTATAAACCCCGTGATCCTGATTTGAAACTGTAAATTCCAGACTGCAAATTGTACACAAAGCCGGCCCCGCCTAAAACTGCAAATCAAAAATCACACAATGAGTCCGGCCCCGCATATAATTTTTATCCCAACTTATCCTATCAACATCGTAAGTCTAAAAATGCATTCTACAGTATCCAGGGGAAACGAAAACACGCTTCATCGTACAGACAGTAATCCGCTTTTCCGTTTACCGCAAAAGTTTTCACCAAAGCCGCCCCTGCCAGCAATTGCCTGGCATAGTTCAACGTCATTCCCGTCTTTACCCGGTCTTCTACCAGCAATATTTTTTTCCCCCTTACGTCAAACTTTATTTCTTCCAGTAAACGGGGGCTATCGTACAACGGCCTTTGACTGGCATCCCGTAAATTCAGCTTCAGCAACTGTATATCGATATTCAAGCGCTGATTCAACAAAGCCGCCGGAATAATACCGCCATTGGCAATGGCCACAATCATGTCAAACTCTTCTTTAAACTCCAGGGTACGGATCTTCTCCAATACTTCTGCAAAACTTTTAGAACTCATATTTTGCTAAAAGTTTAAGGACCAACCAACCTCCGGCTATCTGCACCAAAATACCCGGCAAACCTAATGTAAAATCCTGAATAGCAGCTTGTACATTCCCAGCCAAGCCCCATTCTGCAACTCCCCCCGCTAACTGATAAGCCAATACCACAAACGCAACGTGTAAAAGGGATAATTTATGGGTATAACCGGCAACAGCCGCCGCTGCAATCGCCAATAAAGAGGATTTAATCAACAAGACGGGCAAGACGGCAACAGGAGGCATTCCGAATAACAGACAATTTAACAGAGGTGAACAGATAGCCGTCAATAATCCGACCCGGATACCGAACTTATAAGCTCCGATCAATGTAAAAAAATAAATCGGCAACAACATTTTTCCGCCCTCCGGAATAAAATGACACAACTGAGGTAAAAGTAAATTACCGAGAATAAAAGCAGCACCGAACAAATAGGTACGTACATTGGATAAGCCCAGGCTTACCGGTCTGAATAAAATCGCTGAAACCATAATACACAAATTAAATTCCGCTATAAAATTTTAAGATAGTCAAAGATATTTTTTTTTAATATATATACAAAGCCGAAAAACGGAAAAATAGATGGGATTCCGAAGTATTTTCAGTATATTTCAGGACTAAAAAATAATAACGTTTGTAAGTTTCAATTTTTAAACAAAGGATGACATTTTGATTAAAAATTATTTAATTTTGTGTCTCAATAAAACATAAATTTTACTGATATGTACGGAAAATTTCAAGATTTCCTGAAGGCTGAAATCCAGTCCATCAAGGATGCAGGTTTGTATAAAACCGAAAGACTGATCGCAACACCACAAGGGGCTGAGATCAAATTAACCACAGGTGAAACTGTATTGAACTTTTGTGCAAACAATTACCTGGGCCTCTCTTCCGCTCCACGGGTAATCGAAGGAGCCAAAAAGGGCTTAGACAGCCGTGGTTATGGAATGTCATCAGTACGTTTCATTTGCGGTACGCAGGACATCCACAAAGAACTTGAAGCCAAAATATCTAAATTCTTCCACACAGAAGATACGATCTTGTACGCAGCCTGTTTCGATGCAAACGGCGGTGTATTCGAACCATTGTTCGGTCAGGAAGATGCAATTATTTCCGATGAACTGAATCACGCTTCCATCATCGACGGCGTACGTTTGTGTAAAGCGGTTCGCTACCGTTACAAACATGCCAATATGGAAGATTTGGAAGAACAATTGAAATTAGCCCAGGCACAACGTTTCCGGATCATTGTTACTGACGGTGTATTTTCTATGGACGGAGATATTGCCAAACTAAATGAAATCTGTGACCTGGCAGAAAAATACGATGCTCTGGTTATGGTTGACGACAGCCATGCTTCCGGATTTATCGGCAAAACCGGACGGGGAACCGGAGAATATCACAATGTAATGGACCGTATAGACATCCTGACCGGAACACTCGGTAAAGCATTAGGCGGCGCTATGGGTGGCTATACGACAGGTAAAAAAGAAGTCATTGAAATGTTACGTCAACGTTCCAGACCTTATCTGTTCTCCAACTCATTGTCTCCGGCTATCTGCGGAGCTTCTATCGCTGTTTTCGATATGTTGAGTGCCAGCACGGAATTGAGAGACCGTGTGATGTCAAATGCAGAATACTTCCGTGCCAAATTAACGGAAGCCGGCTTCGACCTGAAACCGTCAGAATCAGCCATCTGTGCCCTGATGTTATACGACGCCGTATTGTCTCAGGAATTTGCTGCCGAATTACAAAAGGAACACATCTACGTAACCGGTTTCTATTATCCGGTAGTACCGAAAGGCCAGGCTCGTATCCGTATCCAACTATCTGCTGCTCATACCCGCGAACAATTGGATCGTGCTATCGCAGCTTTCATTAAAATCGGTAAAAAACTGAATGTAATCAAATAAAAGTTTCAGTAAACAAACCCTAAAAGCTGTCTTCAAACGAAGACAGCTTTTTTATTTAAATCTCAAGATATATCCGGATATTGAACAGACAACAGTAAATCACAAGTCCATCCTATTCTTTCAACAAATCATTTACAAGCTTCTCAAAAAAACCTTTATAGGAAGAGATTCTGATTTTGCCTTCCCGTTTTTCTTTTTCTTCGATCTGGTAAGCGGCAATGGCAAACCAACGGGCTGCTTTATACCGAATGGATTTATCCTGACAATGCTCATTGATCTTTACCCCCCAGGCATATAACTCGGTCTCCGGTACCCGTTCTTCATTCCATCTTTCTTCCGCCAGTTCGGAAAATACCCGCCAATCTCCCACTTTTTCCGCCGCATTCATCCGGGCTTTGCGCAAAATATAATTCCGGTTCTCCACTTTTTCCTTTTTCAATCGCTTTCCGTATTCTTTAAAACCCTTTTCATCGAATACAAATTTTCCCTCTTGCTCCCGGATATAGCTCTCCGCCCCGGCTTCCCAGACTTCACGAACTTTATCATCAACCTCTTTTTCACCGAATAACGGATAAAACTCCGTCCGGTGGATATAAAAATCAGCAAACAAACCGGAGTCGGCAGCTTTAAAATGAGCCCGGAACAGTTTCCAATACTTCATTTCCTTTAATTTCTCCCACGAAAATTCTTCCAGATAATCTTTTGTGATACGTGCAGCCTCATCCGGTTTCCCGGCCCGTGCCAATAACTGAATATATGTTTCTATAAACTCCTTATCACGATATCCATCCCGGTATTTGGCAGCTACAGCCGTTAATCCCCTGCCTTCCATAGCTCGCCGGGCTTCCTCTACCAAGCCTGTCGTATCCGGCAATTCCACCACCTGATGAAGCATATTTCCGGCATTATCCAAAAAATACATTGCAAAAGAAAAATCGGAGGAGAAAGATTTTTCATCTGTTTTAGTCAGATCATAATCCACATTTACAAAATGGCGGTTAAAAAAGTCAGCAACTCCGGGGTCCCGGTACACGGTATTTCCCAATGCACGCCTTTCTTTCCCCAACTGACCGTATACGTCGACAAAAATCAACTTCCCTTCCAAACGGGCTTTTTCCAATACTTCCGGCCAGGGAATATTTATAAAAGTAATCCCTTTTGCTTTTTCCAACGCTTTTTCTCCTTCCTCAAGAAAACGGTCGGCAGACCACTCCCCTTCTGTCTTATAAATCACTTTTTTTTCCGGATTGACAAACAGATAAGCCGGAAAATTCTTTATCCCATACTGTTCTGCCCAGCCCCCCGTTGTATCATCGATCTCACAGGGAATAAAATACCGGTTATAGAAATCGGCAACCTTATCCAGATTAAATACATTTTTCTCCATCCACAGGCATTTCCGGCAATCGGAACGGCGGAAATACATAAAAATCGTCTTACCCTCTTCCTGAGCAGCCCGGAATTGTTCATCTGAAAGAGATTTCACAAATTGTATGGAACGACTGTTATTTTGTTTGATCCGGGCTATTTCCTGGGCCTGTTTAGCGGCATCGGCCAATACTTGCGGATTACGCGCAACTTCCCGGGCATCAGCTGTTATCAGCAAATCCCCGAACGGCATAAAAAAAGCATAGACAGGAAAAGGGGTCAGTAATAATTTCGGTTCAAAACGTTTACCGGCTTCACTCTGCATATCCATATATATAGCAACCGAAGTCCGTCCCAGAAAATGCTTTATGTCCGGATTGGAAAATAATTTTTTGTCGGGCTGTACTCCGGCCGCAACCAACACCAATTTATTCTCTCTGACAGCCAACATATTTGCATCTTCCCAATTCATAACGGGCGACATTTGTTGAGCCGCACTTTTTTGTCCGCTATTTATAATAAGTAATAGAATACAGGCTATTCCTCCGATAATCCGATATGTAAGCTTCATTGTCATCGATTCAAATTCGTTCCGTTAATTCCGCTGCTGTTTCTACGATAAAAGTAGCCCCTGCTGTTTCAAATTCCTCCCGGCAACCGTAACCGTATAAAACTCCTACCGAATCTATACCCATTTCCCCGGCCGCTAAAATATCAAACTTCCGGTCACCGATCATAACACAACTCCTCCGGTCTGTTATGCCGGCCCGATTCAAAACATAAGTCATAACCTCTTCCTTCCGGTTACGCACCCCATCCAAACTGGCCCCGCCTATAAAATCAAAATAACGAGTCAAACCGAGATCTTCTAAAATTTTTTCAGCAAAAATTTCGGGCTTAGAAGTACAAAGATATAATTTCTTTCCAGCCTCATGCCATGCTTTCAGTGCTTCAGGAATCCCGTTATAAACCCGATTTTCATTGATTCCTTTTGCGACATATCTCTCCCTGTATTTTTCAATGGCCACCTCTGCCTGCTCTTCGGTAAGCCCATAAAAATCCATAAAAGAATCTTTTAACGGCGGACCTACAAACCGATTCAAACGGGCCCGGTCCGTCTCTTTAATGCCGCAACAGGCCAATGCATACTGTACGGATTTTGTCACTCCGACCCCCGAATCAATAATCGTACCGTCTAAATCCAATAAAATATGAGCGTATTCTTTGTTTACCATAAATCTTTAACTTTCAATATATTATATGAAATATCATAATCATACACATCGGTCTTTTCTACCTTTTTGATATAACGGACCACCCGTATCGTTATCGGTAATACCAAAACCTCATAAAGCGATTTAAGAACCGCCTGAGTCACAATCATAATCATCAATTCCCGGAATGGAATGAGTCCTCCGAAAGCTATGGGGAAAAAAATCAAAGAGTCCGCACTCTCCCCGAATAAAGTAGAGACAACAGCCCGGAGAGAAAAATGGCGTCCCCCTGAAGCAATCTTCATCCGGCTCATCACATAAGCATTCAAAAACGAACCGGCTAAAAAAGCGCAAAGGCTGGCCACCACAATACGAGGTGTCATCCCAAAAACAAAATTGAATCCGGATTCACCCTCCCAGAATGGTGCAGCCGGTAAAGCCACAGCCAGCTGAGCAAACCCGACGACCATAAAATTCATCGCAAACCCGCACCAAATAATCAAACGGGCTTTTTTAAACCCCCATACTTCAGCAATACAATCATTAATAATATAAGATATGGGAAAAACGATGAGACCTGCTGTAGCTGTAATACCGCCAATCTGCACTACTTTAGTCTCCAACAAATTAGAGGCAATCAAACAAACGTTGAAAAGTACCCCCAAAAACATAAAAGGAACCGTTACTGTCTTTTGCATTTTCTTGTTTTTTACGTGGTTTATCAAGCACACGGGAAAAACAGGACTTTCCGTTTTTCCGAATGAGGTCACAAAAATAAAGTTTTTTATCCAATACTCAAAAACAGGACATTTACCTGTTGCAGATTCCACTAAACTTAGATTATAAATTGTAGATTGTAGATTGATGGCATACAAATTCGTTATCAGATTTTTGTAATCCAAAATCTACAATTTAAAATCACTTCATATTAGTTCGTTTTTTCCTTTTCAGGTAAACGGAAAGAAATCGTAACGTAGGTCAATTCCTCAGAGCCCGTATACGTCCATACGGGACCTTCGTCCAATAAACGAATCGCTTCTCTGTTGCAGGAATGGGTAATCCATTCTATTACCCGGATCCGGGAAGGCCGGCCGTTCTGATTAACAATAAACGAAAGACGGATATCACCTTGCAAACCAGCCTTCAGTGCATCCTCCGGATAGACCAAAGAGTTCCGCACAAAACGGTTAAGAACTTCGATCCCTCCCACCGGCATCGGTCCGCCCTCAACACTATTCTCTATCTTTACAAGCATATCACTGTCTTCAGAAGTATCGGCAAGGACCTTTGCTTTTTTCAGAACCGGCACTAAAGTCATCGTCTCTTTCTCCGCTTCCGTTTCGGAAGAATCTGTTAATACTTCGGCACGATCTGCCACGCTTCTACTTTCCAGTGCGTTATAACTTACTACTGCCGCATGGGTACTGTCCCGGCTCTCTTCTTCATGCATGAAAGCTACAGAACGGGCCAATTGAGGTTGTATCTCCTGATGCGGTATAACCCACCAAATCATACCTCCTATTACACATACAGCAGCGGCAATAGCCCATGCTTTCCAAGCCATATGCCAACCTCCGTTCACACGTTTATGCAAACGTACAGTCAAATTATCCAACCCCTTTGCCGAATCGTCGACGGCGGTCAATCCTTCCAAGGCTTCAAACATAAACGGATCAGACAAAGCCTCCCGTTCCAGGCGGTTGGCTTTTTTCCCCCTCCGGTCCCCCCGAAGATATTCCATCAATCTATCCGTAAACTCCATTGATTAACAATTATACTATTTTTGCCTCAGATTTTATTAACATGAACGCCTGTAAACGAAAGAATTATACGATACCTTTCTTTTCCAGGCACAATTTCAGGTTACGTTTCCCATTCTGAATCAAACTCTTCACCAACTTCAACGAAAAACCGGTCGCCTCTTCTATTTCTTTGTAAGAACGATCCTCCATAAAAAAGCGATAAATACTGATCCGCTGTTTTTCAGGCAGGACTTCTATACATTTTCGTAAAACTTTTTCATTATGATCCTGTGCCTTTATATCATCCAGATTAAATTCATCGCAGAATTCCATAAAATTTTCATCTAAATTCACAGACAAATCCCGCGCACGCCGACGAAGTTCCTGTAAGCAACAATTCCGGACACAAGTGTATAGCCAGGCTTTAAAAAAACGGATCTCACTGTGTAAAACCTTTTCCAACAGCTCTTCAAAAATCTGCATGACAACATCCTGTGCATCCGCACTATTTTTAAGATATTTCAAGGCTACACCGTACACCAAGGGCATATACCGCTCATAAAGCATGGCAAATTGCTCCGGCTTACCGCTCTCCCGGTAAGCTGCCAGTAATTCTTCATCATTTATATTTCGGACAATCTTCCTCAACTGTACACCTATTGATTAAATACAAAGATGATTTTTTTTTCCGAAAATGCAAAAGATCAAATACAGAATATGAGTAAACTAAAGAAATAACATCAAAATCAATTGAGCTATAATGACACGGATAAACATAATTAAAGGATATACCGTTGCATAAGCCACAGATGGATTATCTCCGGGAGTTACAGCATTCGCATAATTCAAAGCCATCGGATTAGACATGCTGCCACATAACATTCCGGCAACAGAACCGAAATCAATTTTCATAAATTTTAAAGCCAGAGCCGCCACGACCACAACAGGCACAAAAGTAATAGCAAACCCGAGACCCAGCCACAGAAGCCCCTCTGCCCGGAAAACCGTTTCAAAGAAATGAGTACCGGCATCCAGCCCCAGACAAGCCAGATACATCGACAAGCCCAATCCCCGCAACATTAAATTTGCACTTCTGGTAGTATAAGTAATCATGTGCAAACGGGGACCGAACGCACCCATCAGTATCCCGACAATAATAGGACCGCCGGCTATTCCCAATTTTACAGGGTAACTGATTCCCGGTATGATAAAAGGTACGGTACCCAAAAACAATCCTAAAACAATACCGATAAACACAGCAACCAAATTCGGCTCTTTCAGGCTAAGTACCTTATTGCCAAGCACCTTCTCTACATTTAAAATAGCATTCGCTTCTCCGACAACCGTCAATTTATCCCCCAATTGCAACACCAGTTCCGGAGTCGCCAGCAATTCGACTCCTGCCCGGTATATACGGGTAATATTTATTCCGAAATGATTCCGTAACCGAAGCGATCCCAATCTTTTTCCGTTGATTTCAGAGCGGGTGACCAAAATACGTTGAGATATCAGTTGGCTATCAATTGCATTCCAGTCGATATCGTCCTTATTCCAATCGGCATGTTCCTGCTCGCCGAACAACATGGTCAGCTTATTGACATCTGCCTCCGAAGTAATAACCAGCAAACGGTCTCCTTCCCGCAATACGGTATCGGAGGTCGGTATCGTTACCTTCCCATCACGCCACAACCTGGAAATAACAAATTTATGATAAGCCAAAAGTGCAGTCTCTTTAACTGTTTTTCCGAAAATACCCGGATTACATACCTGAAAACCGACAATAAAAGGCGCATGCGCCTTGTTCTCATTTTCACCTGCATTCATACTCCGGCAAGGAAACAATTTCCGGACCACCACGATAGCCAAAATGACTCCGATAACCCCCAAAGGATAAGCGACAGCACAACCTAAAGCCGGATCCGTATCCTCCATATGCAATTGCTTCAAAGTTTGCTGCGCAGCACCCAATGCCGGCGTATTTGTAACAGCTCCACTCAATATACCGGTCATATCCGCCAAAGATACCCCGCACACAAAATGAAAAACAATCGTCATCAATGTACCCAGAAAAACAACAGCCAATGCCAGCATATTCAATGTCATGCCTCCCTTACGAAAAGAACCGAAAAAACCGGGCCCCACCTGTAAACCTAAAGCATAGACAAAAATAATCAAACCGAAACTTTCCGCATAATTCAACATTTGCGGGTCTATAGCAAGCCCGAAATGTCCGCCCAATATTCCAACGAAAAAAACGAAAGTAACTCCCAATGAAATTCCCAGAATCTTCACTTTCCCCAAAACCAAGCCCACAGCCGTTATCAAAGAAAGCACGACAACTGCCTGAATAACCGAATGCTCAACAAAAAGTCCTCTTAACCATTCCATTGTCTATCTCAAATAAAACGCAACAAAGGTAGCACATTTTAAACAGAATTCAAGTTCGGTCGTTTCGGAATCATCTATCATAAAAGGACAAAACAAAACCGCCTGAAAAAACAGGCGGTTTCTCCATACTTGCTATATTTATACCTGATCGATCCGGATTTTTCCCTTGTTGTCGGGAGTAAATACCAAACTTTTATTATATAGTTTTTGGGTGGTAAAATCAATAATTAGGCTCGGATCAAAAGGTTGACCGTTTATCCGCGTTTCGAAATGCAGATGCTCTGTCGTTGCACGACCGGTCCGCCCTTCTAAAGAAATAGGAGTACCGGCGGTTACTCTATCCCCTGCTTTTACCAAAAATCTGGAATTATGACCGTATACGGTCTCAAGCCCATTGTAATGCCGGATGACCACCACATTTCCATAACCACGGCTCTTACCCGCTATACGGACTATCCCATCAAAAGCCGCCCGTATCGTATCGTTGGCAAAAGTCTTCAAATCATAGCCCGTATGATTTCTGCCGTGCCGCTTTCCATAAGGAGACAAAACCCGCGCATCAGGCAAAGGAAAGACAAAAGAGTTCTCGGCAATTTGTCCAAAATCGATAAATAATTCATCGCGTTTATAAAACAACTTATCCGTCTTAGCCCGTACCAGATATTTCTCTTCCAAAGTAAAATCCGCCGAAATATTTACCGCCATCGAAATAAACTCTACCGGTTGAGATATGTAATCAGCCATCACAACTTGAGGTACAACGACCAATTCTTCTGTAGAAAAAGGCTTGATTTCAGGATTAACCGGAGAAGGTTGCCAAGCAGTTATTCGCTGAGATGAACAAGAAGCGGATACGAAAGCTACAGCGAAAAGTACAAATATGAATAAACTGCTAAACTTCATTTTTTTTTAAATCACGTTCAATTGCTTTAATTGAAATAAGAACAAAGGACAAAGATAAAGAAAATACGCCTAACACACATAAAACCAGCGGCCAAGTCAACACTCTTTAACTTTTTATAAGCTAGATTAATTCTACAAATCCAACAACGAAAGTATGGCAAACTGTATATTCCAATCGTATATCTGCGATTTTAGATAAAATAAATCTGCCATCAAATCATTACACTATCTTTTTTGCGATATAAAATACATAACCGTAGAATTCTTTGTATCTGCGGTATAATTCCTCTTCATGATCCGAAGACGCAACAAACTCTTCGGCATTTTTATTTCCTGCATATTCAGCCAGAAACTTTTCCCGGACCGTAGCCAGCGGAGCATAATAATGTTCAGTCCAGCAAATTTCAGGCAGAATGAAGGTAGCAACGGGAATATACCCCGCTTTCTGTATCCGGGCCACTTTATTGGGAATCGTATCTACCTCCGGATAAAGTTCCATCCAGAAATTATGAATTTCTGCCGGACGTTGTTCGGTAAACCACGAGATCTCGGAAACAGCAATATATCCTCCTGTTTTCAGATATTTACGCCACTCGTTCAGGCCCCTTTCAAAACCGATATTATAAATAGCGCCTTCCGACCAGATCAAGTCTAATTCTTCCTCCCGGAAAGGCAGATTGTCCATCGAACCAACAACACCTTTCACTCTGTCCTGAAGATTCAGTTTCCCGGCGTTACGGTTGAACCGGTCAATGAATCCCGGAAAAAAATCGATACCTGTAATATGTCCCGGTGCATGCTGTGCCAATACCATCGTCTGACCGCCCGTTCCACAACCGATGTCAGCGATATGGGAGTTATCGGTAAGGTTATCTATAAAACTCAACGCTTTAAGGGTTACTTCGGGGCTACCCGGTCCCTGCCGCTCCGTATTTAAAAAAAAGTCACAAATAAAATTAAAATCAAATTCGTGAATGTTTGTGATATTCTCGTTATCCATTGTCTTCGTATATTTTGCATACACGGAAAGCATAACGATGCTTTCATCATTGTACGCGGATTAAAAACCTAATTTATAATAAACAGAAACTATCCTCGGGTAGAATTACCCGAAAATAAACCGAAAGACAATCTGTACAGGAAATACAGATTGTTTAACTCACCAAATCCGATTGAAATAGATTGTTTAACATGCGGCAAAGATAGGTAATATTTCGTCTGACAACAAATTTATTGCTAATAACAAACGAGTTAAAACAAACGAAAGCGACGCGCCTGCTTTTGTGTCACTCCCCCATTATCCTTCTTATTAGCTGCAATTTAAATTATATGCGGAACCCTATATAAAGAATTAACGTATTATTCCACATAAAAACAAAATATGAAATCAGGAGCATTGACCGGAAACTTAATGGTGTTGACCACAATTTCAATTTATAGCTTCAATACCAACTTTATGAAAGTCCTCATGCCGGACTGGATAGAAGCACAAGGATTAGTTTTAGCCCGTTGCACAGTCAGTTTGATCGGTTTCTGGATCATCGGTTTTTTTATAAAAGAAAAATCCGGCAACAAACCCAAACGAAAAGATATCGGTATGATGCTGCTGGGAGGTATTTTAGGCTTGGGGGGATACTTATTGCTATACATCACAGGTCTGGCACTGACAGGCCCTGTAGATGCTTTCGTCATCCGGACTTCTCAACCGATTATCGTACTGGCTTTAGCCGTTGTTTTTCTGGGTGCCCATTTTACCCGTTACAAGGCAATCGGTATACTGCTGGGGATTGCAGGCACCCTGTACGTCTCCCTTATGCCTCACAGCGGAAACGTAAAAGACTCTTTCACAGGCGACGCCCTGGTATTGGCTGCAACTATCTGCAACTCTTTCTTTTTAATACTTATAAAACCTTACACCCAAAAATTCAATGCCTTCACCGTCATGAAATGGATGAGCCTGTCTGCTTTTATCGTTGCTCTTCCATTCGGCTATCGTCAGTTGGCCCATGCCCATATATTCTCCGGGGAAGCTTCCGGGCTAATCTGGTTTGAACTCTGTTTCGTCCTTGTTATAACCACAATGGTAGCTTATTTTTTATCGGTAAAAGCCTTAAACTATATTACTCCGTTTGTAGAAAGCGCTTACATCTATCTACTACCGGTCACGGGAGCTATCGTTACCATTTTAATGGGACTGCAAAAATTCTCATGGCACGATCCGATTGCACTCGCATTGATCATCAGTGGTTTTATCCTGATCAACCAAAAACGTTCACACTCAACTACCCGCATTAAATAGCGGTGAAATACAAAAATAAGCCGTACCGGAAATCAAATCGTTTATTTCCGATACGGCTTTATTATTCCCGGAATACGAAAAATCAGATATTTACACCTATGATTCCTTTCCCGGAATGCTCTATAAAAGAAAGCATATACTCCAATTCCGAAGTAATAGGTATCAATTCCCGTATTCTCCTTATGGCATTCTCCAGACTGGTTCCACATTGGTATATCTGCCGGTAAGCCTTTGCTATATTATCGATAAGCTCTTCCGGAAAGTGCCCTTCCTTGGCCAAAATCACAGCATTGATACCATAATACGTTATCGGATTATGATCGGCCACAATATAAGGAGGAATATCTTTACTGGAACGGCATCCGTCTCTTACCAGTGCCCAACGGCCGACACGGCAGGCGTGCTTCAGAATAACCCCGCTGCCCAGAATGGCCCTATCGTCTACAATACAATTTCCGGCTGTTTTGGCACCGTTACCGAATACACAATTATTGCCGACATGCGTATCATGAGCCAGATGCACTCCCTCCAGCAAAAAATTACCGTCCCCGATAATCGTACTGTCGGATTGTGCTGTTCCCCGGTTAATAATAACCTTTTCCCGGATCGTATTCTGATTCCCGATCTTCAACAGAGTATCCTCTCCTTTGAATTTAAAATCCTGCGGTGTTGCACCGATAATAGCCCCCTGATAGATCGTGTTACCGGCACCCATACGGGTACCGCTTAAAATACTGGCATACGGCATTATCGTACAATTATCACCAATCTCTACATTTTTATCAATATAGGCAAACGGGTGAACAGTGACATTCGTGCCGATTTTCGCCTCCGGATCGATATAAGCTAACGGACTGATCATAGTTTTTCAATTTTAATTCTTTATCTTTCGGTTGATTGTTCCGGATATTTTGTCACAAACAAAATCCGGAACCATAAATTAAAACGCAAATCACCTTACTCCACCTCCCAATGCATGGTAAAGATTTACGACGGCCTGCATCCGCTGAAACTCATCGGATATTCCCGATAACTGGGCACTCAGCAAAGACTGTTGAGCCGTCAGCACTTCCAGATAAGTCGTAGAAGAGCCCAACATCAACAATTCCTGCGTATATTCTACAGACTTTTCCAATGCACTTATCTGCTTGGCACGTTGCACCAATTTATCCGAAGCAGACTGGTACTGGCTCAAAGCATCGCTGACATCACTGCCGGCATTGAGCAAGGATTGTTCAAAACTTAACAAAGCTTCTTCCTGCTGTGCCTTGGCAATACGCAATCTGGCCAGGTTAGCCCCTCTGTTAAACAACGGTTGAGTAAGTGAACCGACAGCAGAAGCAATCATCTTTGCAGGATTAATAATCGTACTGCCGGCATCATTGGTCCATCCTCCTGACGCAGAAATCGTCAATTGAGGATAAAAAGCCGCACGGGCCTGGTTGGCATTGTAAAACGTGCCGGCAAGAGCCATTTCAGCCGCTCTCACATCCGGACGATTGGACAACAACTGCACCGGAATACCGACATTCAGTACTTCCGGCAAACGTTGTTCTTCCAATCTCCCCCGCTCAATTCTACGGGGCGCTTGTCTCAACAACATACACAAAGCATTTTCCGTCTCCCGGATCTGATTTTTCAAATCGGAAACAGAAGCTACAACCATATAATAATTGGCCTCGCTCTGCACGACTCCGGCTTCATTCACCATCGCACCGATTTTCATCGCTTTCATGGTTTCTATATTCTTTTCCCACAACAAAGCGGTTTCTTCCGTCACTTTAAGCTGCTTATCCAACATCAGCAACATATAATAATAATTGGCAATCGCAGCAACAACCTGGGTCTGTACTGCCTGCTGATAAGCCTCACTCTGCATCAATGCCGCTTTAGCCGCCCGTTTTGTGTTGAGCAGTTTACCGAAAAGGTCAATCTCCCAACTGGCCACAACAGGTAAAGAATAGGTCCAATTTCCCTTTCCTTTATCAAAACTACTTACTCCTCCCTGAGGCGATAAGCCCAATGAAGGCAGATAAGCCAGCCGCGAGGACATCAAACTGGCCTGAGCCTCTTTTACACGCAACATAGCCGTCTGTAAATCCGTATTTCTCTCCAATCCCAAACGAATCAAAGACTGCAATTGAGAATCCGTAAAAACCTCTTCCCAGGGCAAATCAGCCATATTGACGGTATCGGCGACAAGGGTATCACTCACAGATACCGGATCCCGGTATAGCCCCCGGGCATCCATCTCCGGCGTATGATACTCTCTATATATGTTGCAACTACTCAAAAAAGCGGCAATACATACGGTATATAATAAAATATTCTTCTTCATCTGGCTCTTTATTTTGTATATTGTTCAATTTCAGACTCGATCTCTGAATTATCCAGATCATGCCACTCTATCGGCTTGAATTTTTCCTGGATATATTCGAAAGCCACAAATAAAGCCGGTACGATAAAAATCTGACAAATCATACCGATCAGCATACCTCCGATAGCTCCCGTACCCAAGGTACTGTTACCGTTAGCTCCGACTCCGTGTGCAAACATCAAAGGTATCAAGCCGATAACCATCGCCAGAGAAGTCATCAGAATCGGACGAAGACGTGCTGAAGCCCCGGATACGGCCGCATCCCGGATGCTCATCCCGGTTTTACGCCTATCCAAAGCGAACTCTGTAATCAAAATCGCATTCTTGGCCAGCAAACCGATCAGCATGATTAAAGCAATCTGCATATAAATATTGTTCTCAACACCCATCATCTGAGCAAAGATAAAACTTCCCATCAATCCCGAAGGCACGGACAAAATAACCACCAACGGCAAAATATAACTTTCGTATTGGGCACTCAACAGCAAATACACAAACACCAGACAGAGGGCAAATATCATTGCGGTAGTCGCTCCGCTACTCCCTTGCTCTTCCCGCGTCATTCCGGAAAACTCGTATCCGTAACCGGTAGGTAAGGCCTGAGCGGCAACCTCTTCAATAGCTTTAATCGCCTGTCCGGAACTATACCCGTCTGCCGGAGCCCCATTCACACTCATAGCGGTAAACATATTGAAACGCTTGATATTATCCGGCCCATACACCTTTCTCAATGTCATAAACTGAGTAATCGGCGCCATTTCATTCCCATTCCGGACTTTTACATTCTGCAAAGATTCCGGGTTCATCCGATAACGGGGATCCGCCTGGATCATCACCCGGTAAAGTTTACCGAACCGGTTAAAATTGGACGCATAAATACCGCCGTAATATCCCTGTAATGTCGTCAGAATATCGTTCGGACTGATTCCCGCCTGTTTGCATTTAGCCGCATCGATATCGATCATATATTGAGGGAACGTCGGATTAAATGAAGTTTGAGCCGTGGCAATCTCCGGCCGTTCCAGCAATTTCTTCAGGAAATCCTGCGCCACCTCATAAAAAGCATTCAAATCCCCACCGGTCTTATCCTGCAAGTTAAACTCAAAACCGTTTGTAACACTGTATCCCGGAATCATCGGAGGTGAAAAAAACAATACCCGGGCATCCCGTATCGCCGTCTTAGCCTGCATATACAATTTTCCGATGACTGAATTCACATCCTGCCCCTTGGTACGTTCATCCCAATTTTTCAACTTCACGATCAGCGTACCGTAAGAGTTCCCTTGTCCGGCCAAAAAACTGTAACCGGTAATTTGGGTACGGTTTTTCACAGCAGGATCCGCCGCTACCAGGCTATCTACCTGCTTCATCACGTATTCGGTCCGTTCCTGCGATGTTCCCGGAGCCATATCTACTACCGCAAAAATCGTTCCGGTATCCTCATTCGGCACCAACCCGGTCGGCGTGGCATTCATCAACAACACCAGCACAACTACCGTCGCAACGACAATCATAAAAGATAAAAATCTGCGCCGGATAAAAAACAATACGCTCTTTTCATACTTCTTCAAAATCGTATCGTATGCCGTATTGAAGGCGATATGAAAACGCTCTACCAGAGAAATTTTCTTCGTCTTTTCCGCCTTTTTATCATGAGGCTTCAAAAAGATCGCACAAAGAGCAGGACTCAATGTCAAAGCATTTACAGCGGATAACCCGATCGAAATAGCCATGGTCAAACCGAACTGCCGGTAAAAAGTACCGGAAGTACCCGTCATAAAACTAACCGGTATAAATACAGCCATCATCACCAAAGTAATGGACACGATAGCTCCCCCCAATTCACTCATAGCGTCGATTGAAGCCAAACGAGCCGACTTATACCCCTGGTCCAGTTTGGCATGTACACCTTCCACCACCACAATCGCATCATCCACCACAATCGCAATGGCAAGTACCAAAGCACACAGTGTCAACAAATTCACACTAAAACCGATCAGATACAACACGAAGAAAGTACCGATTAATGCCACAGGAATGGCAATCGCCGGAATCAAGGTCGAACGTAAATCCTGTAAAAAAACATATACGACCAAAAACACCAGAATAAAAGCTTCGATAAGCGTTTTAAGTACTTCATGTATAGATGCAAACAAAAAGTCATTGGCATTGAGCAAGGTTGCCACCTTCACTCCTGAAGGCAAATCCTTTTCGATTTTATCCAGATAAGTACTGATATCGTTAATGATTTCGGTAGCATTAGAACCTGCCGTCTGATATATAATAGCCGTCACTCCGGGATGTCCGTTTACCTCATTGCTATAACCGTAGCTCAAACGCCCCAACTCAATATTGGCAATATCCTTCAATCTCAGAATTTCTCCATCGGGTGTCGCACGGATAACCATATTCTCAAATTCTTCCGTCGTCTGCAAACGCCCCTTGTATTTCATCACATATTGAAACGACTGATCCCCCCGCTCTCCGAATTGTCCGGGGGCAGCTTCAATATTCTGTTCCGCCAATGCCAGTGTCACGTCTTCAGGCATCAGCTTGTATTGTGCCATGACATCCGGTTTCAACCAAATACGCATGGAATAATCCGTACCCAAAACCGTAGCATCCCCGACACCGGGTATACGCTTAATTTCCGGGATAATATTGATATTGACATAGTTTTCCAAAAACTTTATGTCATACTGATCGTCCGAGCTGTAAAAAGAGAATCCCATCAACATACTGGTTTGCCGCTTGGAAGTAATAACTCCCACCTTAGTCACCTCCACCGGCAAAAATCCCTGAGCCTTAGCCACCCGGTTTTGTACATTGACGGCTGCCATATCGGGATCCGTACCCTGTTTAAAATACACATCGATAGCAGCCTCTCCCGTGTTGGTTGCGGTAGAAGTCATATACATCATGTTCTCTACTCCGTTTATCTGTTCCTCCAACGGAGCAATCACACTATTCAGTACCGTCTGGGCATTTGCTCCCGTATATGACGTAGACACATGAATGGTCGGAGGAGCAATGTCCGGATACTGGGAAACAGGCAGGGAGATCAGTCCCAATATACCCAATATGACGATCAGTATGGAAATCACTGTCGAAAGTACCGGACGGTTTATAAATTTATCTAATTTCATCTTTTCTGCTTTTAACGAATTACTTATTCACCTTTTTCACCTGCAGGCTGAGTCATCGCTTTCAATTTAGCCGCCGCCTGCTCCGGACTTATCGGATGTATTTGCATTCCCTCTCTCAAAGTTCCGACACCTTCAACAACAAGGCGATCCCCCGGATTCAATCCGGAAGTCACAATATAATTTTTTCCATCATCCAAATTAAACACCTGTATCTCCGTATTCTTCACCTTGGAATCAGCCTGCACCACATATACGAATTTTTTATCCTGCATTTCATAAGTCGCTTTCTGCGGAATAATAATCACACTCGGAAGAACCGAAGGTATTTTGATCGAACCGGTACCACCGCTCCGTAAAAGATGCTGCGGATTTTTAAAAGCAGCACGCACACTTACGGCCCCTGTAGATTGATCGATCACCCCACTGATCGTCTCGATCTTCCCCCTTTCCGGATACAAAGAACCGTCGGCCAAAGCCAACCCGACCATCGGCATTTTCTCCAATATTCCGTTAGAAGAACCGTCCTGACGAATTAAATCCAGCAATTGTTTCTCCGTCATTGAAAAATAAACATACATCTCCGAAATATCGGAAACCGTAGTCAATGGGGTCGTCATACTCGGACTGACCAATGCACCGACACGGAACGGTATCGTACCGACAACTCCGTCGGAAGGACTCGTAACCTGTGTATAGGAAAGATTTTTCTCAGCATTGACCAGTTGTGCCCGAGCCTGTGCCAATGTTGCCTGTTGCGAAGCCAACGTATTCTCCGCCATCTGCAAATCGTAATTACTGATAATGTTCTTTTTAGCCAGTTCCCGCTTATTATCGACAGTCAATTGAGCCGTAGCGACAGCGGCTTCAGCCACATTCACGGCAGCACGCGCCACATTCACGGCCTCCTCATACTGCACCGGATCGATAATAAACAACGTCTGCCCCTTCCGGACAACAGCACCTTCGTCTACACTCAATTTAGTAATAAAACCACTCACATTCGGCCTGATTTCCACATCCTGCCGCCCACGGATCGTAGCAGGATAAGAAGAGCTCAACACTACGGAATCCGGCTGTACTTCTACAACTGCATAATCCGGGAGCATACCGGTTCCCGTTTGTTGCTTACCGTTACAAGCAAAAAATACCAGGCACATCGACGCCAGCAAAAATTTACGGAAAGAATTCATCATTAATCTTTGAATTTTCATATCATTTGTTATTTGAAATATTCTATCAACCGATACTTTTAGTGAAGTTTTATTTTTTTGAGAGAACTTTATACAAAAATCATGCAAAACTACGACGAATCATACTCTCTATGTATAATAATTGTCAAAAAAAACTTTCCCCTCCACTAAATTTTGTTAAAAATATTTTATGTTAAAGAATATATTTCATAAAACCGGATTCTAAAACCGCTTCGGGCTATGGTTCTTTTTCGAAATTTCTTCCGAAAAGGATTAAAAAAATCCATTAAAACAACAAAACATTCGGAATTCATTTCTTGCATTTATATATTTGTGCCGTATTAGCAACTATCGGTATGGGTAAAAAAAAGACGTTATCGCATATATTGGCAATCCTTACCATCATCATCTGGGGAATCACCCTCATTTCGACGAAAGTATTGATATTAAACGGGCTGAGTCCGGCCGCCATCATGCTTTACCGTTTCGTGATAGCTTATGCCGTATTGTGGATACTTTATCCGCATTGGGGGAAAGTAACTCGTCTAAAGGACGAAGGCATACTTTTACTGACAGGCCTATCCGGAGGAACAATCTATTTCCTGACCGAAAACACGGCAGTTGGCATTACAAACACCTCTAACGTTGCATTAATCGTTACAACAGCCCCTTTGCTGACAGCTCTCATTGCAAACTTTACTTTAAAAAGCGAGCCGCTAAAACGTAACACCCTATTCGGATCCGTCATTGCACTAACCGGTGTGTTTCTGATCGTATTCAACGGTAACTTTGTTCTCGAATTAAATCCGTGGGGCGATTTTCTCTCTTTTATCTCTGCATTATCATGGGCCCTTTATTCCATCTTAATCAAAGGAATAAGCTCCAAATACCCGATCCTGTTCATTACCCGGCGGGTATTCTTTTACAGTATACTCACGCTATTGCCCTGGTTCATCTACGAACCGCTTCATTGGGAGCCGGCCTTGTTCCTAAAGCCCGCCGTTCTGTTTAACCTACTTTTTCTCGGCGTTATCGCTTCTTCACTTTGCTTCTTTGTCTGGAACATGGTCATTAAAAACATTGGAGCCGTCCGGACAAACAACTACATCTATTTTATCAGTATCGTCACCATAGCCGTCTCCCGGTCGGTATTGGACGAAAAAATCACAGGGTATGCCATCGGAGGCGCAATACTTATTCTTTCAGGCGTCTATTTTGCAGACCATTCCCGGCACACAGTCAAACAAAAATAAAATTTAACATACTTTGAAAGATACTAACGTTTTATACCCGTGTTATTTCATGAAAAAATCGTTAATTTTGCTAAGCGAGTGATCAACATACGCTTGTTCACGAAACAAATTAAACAAATCTCCTATGTTCTTTACAACTGAAAACATCCTTCTTATAGGATCTATTTTATTGTTTGTCAGTCTTATAGTTGGTAAAACCGGATACCGTTTCGGAGTCCCCGCCCTTTTGTTATTTTTACTCGTCGGCATGTTATTCGGCAGTGACGGTTTAGGGATCCAGTTCAACAACCCCGGACAGGCTCAATTTATCGGAATGATTGCTTTAAGTATCATCCTGTTTTCGGGCGGCATGGATACCAAAATGTCGGAAATCCGCCCCGTATTAGGCGAAGGAGTCGTGCTCGCAACCGCAGGCGTATTTATGACAGCTTTCATTACCGGTGCTTTCGTTTATTGGATCTCTGCCAAAACAGGACAACACATCGCCCTGACACTGATAGAATCCCTGTTGCTGGCCTCGGTAATGTCTTCCACCGATTCCGCATCGGTATTCTCTATTTTGCGCTCCAAAAATTTACATTTGAAATACAATCTGCGCCCCATGCTGGAACTCGAAAGCGGTAGTAACGACCCAATGGCCTATCTGCTTACAATTCTCTTTATTCAAATGATACAATCTGCGGATATGGGAATCGGACAACTGGCGGGTGAATTAGTTATGCAATTGAGTGTCGGTGCCTTGTGCGGGTATTTTCTGGGCCGGTTAGCCATACTGATATTAAATAAAATCAATATCCAGTATGAATCGCTTTATCCGGTACTTTTATTATCACTCGTCTTCTTTGTATTTTCATTCACCAACCTATTGAGAGGAAACGGATATCTGGCCGTCTACATTGCAGGAGTCGTCGTCGGAAACCGTCCTTTCATACATAAAAAAAGTGTCACATCATTCTTCGACGGCTTTGCCTGGCTATGCCAGATCATCATGTTCCTGACCCTGGGATTATTGGTCAATCCGCACGAGCTTCTGGAAGTATCGAGCCTCGGTCTCCTGGTAGGTATATTCCTCATTCTGATTGCCCGCCCGGTAAGTGTTTTTCTATGCCTGTTACCCTTCCGGAAACTGCCTTTAAAAGGACGGCTTTTCGTATCCTGGGTCGGTCTTCGCGGAGCCGTACCCATTATTTTTGCAACCTATCCGCAAATTGCAGGTATCCCTCAAGCCAATCTGATCTTCAATGTCGTATTCTTCATCACAATATTATCCCTCGTCGTTCAAGGTATGAGCATACCCTGGGTAGCCAATCGGCTTCACTTAGCCTTGCCGGAACCCAAAACAGGCAACACGTTCGGGGTTGAGTTACCGGAAGCGATCAAATCAGCCATGTCCGAGATCGAACTGACAGAGGATCTGCTTCGGAAAGGAGACCGCCTGATGAATCTGTCATTGCCGGACAATACACTTGTCGTCATGATACACCGGGGAAACAATTATATGGTTCCGACCGGAAAAACCAAACTTCAATCCGGAGATAAACTACTGGTTATCACAGACAACGACACAGCCCTTAAAGATACATACGAAAGTCTGGGCATACAGGATTATACAATCGAAAAAAATTAACCCATAACAGACAGAAATATGGACACATGGGATTTCATTCTAAGACTTATCGTCGCTTCCTGTTTCGGCGCCCTTATCGGACTTGACAGAGAATACCGGGCCAAAGAAGCCGGTTTGCGTACCCATTTTCTGGTTTGTTTAGGCAGTGCCCTGTTTATGCTCGTGTCACAACACGGTTTCAGGGATACGGTGAATACCCCGGGAGTTGCCCTCGATCCCAGCCGAATAGCCGCACAAGTCGTCAGCGGAATCGGCTTCCTCGGAGCCGGCACAATCATTATCCAGAAACAATTCGTAAGGGGATTGACTACCGCCGCAGGACTATGGGCAACAGCCGCTATCGGACTTGTTATCGGAGGAGGCATGTATTACATCGGTATTGCAGGAGTAATATTAGTTTTGGCAGGTCTGGAACTCACTCACTTTTTTTTACCCGGAGTGGGATTACACAGTATGTTGCTGGCATTCACAACAGTCAGAAAAGAAAACCTGGGGCTCATCACCAACCAAATCAATAGTTTGGGACACCGTATTGTAAATTACACAACGGAAGAAGAGCATTTCGGTGATACGACCACATTCAAAGTATCAATGATCATCAAGGTTCGCAAATTCGGAGAAGAAAGTACATTGTTTCAGTACATACAGTCTCTTCCGGACCTTACCATCAACAAAATGGAATAAAAAAAGAGTTCCGTACGGAACTCCATGCCGTATAATGCAAACCTCATTAAAACTGCAACAACATAGCCCCACAGGAATAACCGCCTCCAAAAACAGTCAATCCGACAAGATCACCTCGTTTCACTTTATCCAAATTTTCAGAAAGAGATATCGCACAACTCGGACACCCCGTATTCCCCCGGGTCTCAATATTCATTAAAAAACACGATTCCGGAAAACCAGTTTGATGGGCAATATTACGAATAATACGCTGATTAGCCTGATGAGAAGAAATATAATTCAAATCCTCCAGTTTTTTCCCACACCTCTCTCCTGCTTTCCGCAAGGCATCTACCATATAATGACAGGCATTCATAAACACATCACGTCCTTCCGGCATACTGATACCCCCGTCCTTCGGCAGTAAATGTACTGCTGACATCGCTTTCGGCAAATACCCCAACCCACGCGTATATATACTCAAAATCCGGGCATCTTTCTCACTGTACGATTCTGTTGAAATGAAGACAGCCACCGCTCCGTCTCCCCACAAATGCCCACTTTGCGGGTCCGTCTCATTGGCATATTTGGTGTTGTGCTCTGACGCAATAACCAAAGCTTTCCGGGCCTTTCCCAAAGCAAAATACCCCTCTGCAACCTCCATGGCATTGATAAAAGAAGAACAAGCCGAAGATACGCTCAAACACTGGGCATTTTCGATATGATAGCGATGCTGTATCGTATGAGCTGCCGTAGCTACAGTATCGTAAGGTGAATAAGTCGCTGCAACGATCAGATCTATCTCCTCCATGGGATAAGGCAAATCCTTTACCGCAACATCCACAGCCTTTACGGCCATTGTATTGGTATTTTCACCGATACCGGCTTTACTACGGGTTTTTATACCGGTACGCGAATAAATCCATTCATCATCCAACCCGTTTAAATCCTTAAAATGAGAGTTAGGTACAACATTTTCGGGTATGTAGTGCGAGATTTTATTAATATATAAATCCATCATTCCATTTATTTTCCAGCCAAAAATTTCACATTTTAAAGCAAATTGTGCAACAAAAAGTATGCCACAGGCAATAATCGGAGACACCGGTCTATGCTGTGACATACAAAAAGGTCACAAAATCCCGACTTCATACAGTTTGATTTTGTGACCTTTCACAATAAATCGATCATACAGCCTAATGTGAAATATCAGGCAATTCTTTATTGATGAATGCAATATCCTCCTGTGTCAATTTCACATCGACAGCATGGGCGTTCTCGATAGCCTGTACCGAATCCCGGGCACCCACCAAAGCAACGGTAATTCCCGGATGATCGATTGTCCATCTCAATACCAACTGGGATAAAGCAACGTTTTTCTCCCGTGCCAATGGACGAAGCTTATCCAGGAAAGCATTCGTTTGCCGGATACAGTTCTCCGTAAAAAAAGAATTATTTGCACGATGATCCCCTTCGGCAAATTTATATCCGGGCGTTATTTTTCCCGTCAACAAGCCTCGTTCCATAGGGCTATATGCCAATACCGATTTATTGTGTTTCATACACCAGGGTATTGTCGTCTCGTCCGTTTTCCGGTTTACCATACTGAACGGAATCTGGTCCGAAACCAGATTGATATATTTTCCGGCTTCTTCCATCAAACTGACGTCGTAATTACAAACGCCGGCGTAACGGACCTTTCCCTGTTCAATTAAACGTTCCACAGCTTCAAAAGTCTCACTCTGCGGGGTCGTCTTATCCGGCCAATGTATCTGATAAAGATCGATATAATCGGTCTTCAACCGTCTCAAACTATCCTCGCACTCTTTGATGATACTTTCTTTGCCGGCATATTTATAAATATCTATCGGCTTTCCGCTATTATCTTTGCTTTTAAAAGCAAATTCTCCTTTCGCCAAATCCCAGCGCATACCGTATTTCGTCAATATCTGCACCTGATCCCGCGGGATAATTTCAAGCGCCTGCCCGACAATGCTCTCACTGGTCCCCTGACCATAGACCGGAGCCGTATCGATAGAAGTCACTCCTTCGTCAAAAGCAGCCCGGATAGCATGAACGGCTTTCATCCGGTCTGAAGAACCCCACATCCAGCCGCCTACAGCCCATGAACCGAAAGTAATCACCGACAATTCCAAATCTGTATTACCAATTTTCCGATATTCCATACTATTTAAATTTATTATCTGATTCAGGATTATCTACGAATATCCCGGGAGAAAGTTAATTTATTTTGTTCCTTTCCAAACTCAAATTCATTTCATTATGCATTCTTATAAATCAGCCCTCAGAAACAACCTGCCTTTTATCCTTCCGGTCAGAAGAATAATTATTCTCATAGTAATTTATAAATGCATTATTCACTACCCGGTTCCCGCCGGGTGTTGGATAATTTCCTGAAAAATACCAATCTCCGTCATGACCTTTACAAGCCTTACGAAGATTCGATATGGTCTGGTAGACGACCTCGATAGCGATCCCGCAATCCTTAGGCTTTACCATCTCTGCAATCTTCGACGAAATATCTTTATCGCTGAACGGAGCATAAATCTCCCGGACATAATTAACGATTTCTTCTTTCGGCCTATACTGCTGCAACTTCGACTTCCGGTAAACATCCTCTATAATTTTTTCTTTTCCTCTTTCTTTCAGCAATTCAATGGCAGCATTGAAAGCGATAAACTCATCCATACGGGACATATCGATTCCATAACAATCCGGGTAACGAATCTGGGGAGAAGAAGAAACGATCACGATCTTTTTGGGGTTCAAGCGGCACAAAATCTTGATAATACTTTGCCTCAACGTCGTTCCCCTCACAATACTGTCGTCGATCACCACAATATTATCCACTCCTTCGACAATCGTACCATAAGTCGTATCATACACATGTGTCGCTAAATCGTTCCGGCTGTTATTCTCTGCAATAAAAGTCCTGAGCTTAATGTCTTTTATGGCTAATTTTTCAGTACGTATACGCCGGGATAAAATTTGATCAGCCCGATACGAAGATACATTATCATTTGTCCCCAGTAACTCTACACTTTTTTTGGAGTCCAAATAATCTTCCAGGCCTTCCAGCATCCCATAATAAGCAATTTCCGCCGTATTGGGAATATAAGAAAAAACGGTATTGTCCGTATCGTAATCCACCGCCTGCAAAATCTGGTCCGTTAACAAATATCCCAGCATTTTACGTTCCCGGTAAATATCCCGGTCACTTCCCCTTGAAAAATAAATCCGCTCAAAAGAACAGGGAGTTATTTGATCCGCCCGCTCGATCTGCTCCAAAGTCATCTTTCCGTCTTTCTTAACGATCAAACTTTCACCGGCCATCAATTCCCGTACCTGATCCGTCTTGACATCTAAAATCGTCTGTATTACGGGACGTTCAGAAGCTACGACAATAATCTCGTCATCCGCATAATAAAATGCCGGACGTATCCCCCACCTGTCCCGAAACACAAAAGCATCCCCGCTTCCTGTCAGTCCGCAAATAACAAAACCGCCGTCCCACTTTTCAGAAGCTGTCCGGATGATGGAAGCCATATCCAGATGCTCTTCTATTACCCGGTTCAATTCAAGGCCGGATAAACCGCTGGAACTGTACTGTTCATACAACTTTTCCACATAACGATCCAACAAATAGCCGATCTGTTCCAAAATAATAAACGTATCTCCGCTATTCCGCGGATGCTGGCCTTTAGCTACAATATCCGCCAAAATTTCATCGACATTGGTAAGGTTAAAATTCCCGGCAAGGCAAAGATTCCGGCTACGCCAATTATTACGTCTTAAAAAGGGATGAACGTATGAAATACCGGACTTCCCGGTTGTACTGTAACGTAAATGCCCCAGATACAACTCCCCGACAAAAGGCAATTTATCCGGTTCCGTTACACCGTTTGCTTTTTGTACAGCCATCTGACGATTTACAGCATCAAACACCTCTGTAATAGCACTGCTTCCCAAGGCCCGTTCCCTGAAGATATATTCTTCCCCGGGCCGGGCATTCAACTTGACACAGGCCATTCCGGCCCCTTCTTGTCCCCGGTTGTGCTGCTTTTCCATCAACAGATAAAGCGTATTCAACCCATAAACTGAAGTTCCATACTTCTGCCGGTAATACTCTGCCGGTTTTAAAAGCCGGACGAGTGCTATCCCGCACTCATGTTTAATAGCATCGCTCATAAATTATTTTTAATCAGTAAGGTAACGGTGACTGCAACAAACAGGGCCTGGTATCCCCCGCATCCCATTTCCACGTTACTCATTGCAATTTTCGGTCTCATACAAATAATCCGGAAGAAATTTTTTCTATCATCTGGCTGATAACAACGTGAGCAATTCAAGCAGTCTCGGATTTAATCCTTTACTATTTTTAATCGCTTTATTAAAAGGTACATGTACAATTTTACCGTTTGTAATACCGATCATGATACTTTTCTGATCATCCAGCAAAGCATCTACAGCAGCTACCCCCAGGCGGCAGGCAGCTTCCCGGTCATAAGCCGTAGGACTTCCCCCCCTTTGTATATGTCCCAAAACCGATACCCGGATATCAAACTCCGGATGCTCCCGACTCACCTTCTCTGCTATTTTATAAGCACCACCCCCTTCATCCCCTTCGGCTACAATCACAATCCCACTGGAGTGATTCGGATCGTACTCTTCATTCACATATTGCTGCAATTCCTCAATATCATTTTTCAATTCTGGAACCAATATCACCTCTGCTCCGCTCGCAATTCCCGAACGCAAAGCTATAAAACCGGCATCCCGCCCCATTACTTCCACAAAAAACAGACGATTATGGGCACTGGCCGTATCTCTGATTTTATCAATCGCACAAATCGCCGTATTTACAGCCGTATCATAACCTATGGTATAATCTGTTCCGAAAAGATCATTATCGATCGTACCCGGTATACCGACAACCGGAATATCATATTCCTGCACTAACAAACCGGCACCGGTAAACGATCCGTCCCCACCAATCACGACCAGGCCGTCGATTTCAAAGGCTGCCAATTGTCCTACAGCCTTCATCCGCCCCGCCGGAGTGCGAAATTCCGCACTTCGTGCCGTTTTTAAAATCGTTCCTCCACGCTGAATAATATTACTTACATCCGAAGATTTTAAACGACGGATTTGTCCGTCAATCAGTCCCTGATAACCGCCGGAAATACCAAATACCTGACATCCATTATAAATACCGGCACGGACGACAGCCCGGATGGCAGCATTCATTCCCGGAGCATCTCCCCCGGACGTCAACACGCCTATTTTTTTCATCCCATTCATAATCGGCCAATTTTAATCGCTTCCCTTCATAACGTAAATTTTCGGTTAAAAGTTATCCGTTCCTCAACACCCCTAAATTTCTCCCCAGACAACATGCAAATATACATATTTTTCAAAACAATACCACAAAAAACAGGGGCAATCCGACAAAAACATACAACATTTCACACAATACCCCCATTTTCATTAATCTATTTATCGATTAAATATAATAATATACAATTCACCCCCCATTTTTATCCCATCACAAACAGAAAAGTATAAATTTTCATTTAGTGGACAGGTCATATTAAATTTTTGTATCTTTGGACCAAAATGAACCATACTTGTTCCAAGTAAATCACAATGCTCAATTTGCATTGACTATCAATCATTCAGAGAGTATCTATAACAACAAATGGAAGTCATACAACACAACCATCCCTGGAACGGATATTACGATCCGGACATATTGAATGAAAAGCTACGCCAATATCGTCGCCTCGGCCACATCGTCCCTCCCCGGAAAATCATAAAAAATGCAGACCAGATAGAAGGAATCCGGCGCAGTTCAGTCATCAACACCGCAGTGCTCGATCATATTGCAACTCATATACACTGCGGAATGACGACCCAGGAAATAGATAAACTGGTCTACGACTTTACAATAGCCCACAATGCTGTCCCTGCTCCGTTAAACTACGAAGGTTTTCCCAAAAGCGTATGCACCTCCATCAACGACGAAGTATGCCACGGCATACCTTCAGACGACATCATCTTAAAAGACGGAGATATCATTAACGTAGACGTTTCTACCATATTGGACGGTTATTTTTCGGATGCTTCCCGCATGTTTATGATCGGTAATGTCACCGCTGAAAGAAAACACCTGGTGCAAGTCACAAAAGAATGCCTGGAGTTAGGCGTTAAAGCCGCACGTCCCTGGGGATTTCTGGGAGATATCGGACAAGCGATACAGGAACATGCCGAAGCCAACGGTTATTCTGTAGTCCGTGACTTCTGCGGACATGGAGTAGGTCTGGAATTTCACGAAAAACCCGAAGTTGAGCATGTCGGACGTAAAGGAACAGGCATGCTGCTTGTTCCCGGTATGATATTTACGATCGAGCCCATGATCAACATGGGGACATACGAAATATTTATCGATGCGGAAAACGACTGGACTGTCCTTACGGAAGACGGACTACCTTCCGCTCAATGGGAAAATACGGTTTTAATTACGGACAACGGATGTGAAATACTGACACATTGAAATAATTCCGGAATCATTTTCTGAAAATCAGCAATTTCTTTTCCGGTCCCGAATTATTTTTTATGTTTGTATATGAATATCCAATCCTCGTACAAACCAACAATAGTAAAGATGAAAAATACAATACTCCCGGTTATCGTATTTCTGCTTATATGCAACTCATGCGTATCCAAGAAAAAATACCTGGTTGCTGAAAACGGCCGTTTGGCAGCCATCGAACGAAGCGAAAATTTCCGGCAGAAATTAACCGACTGTACGAATGAAAATACCCGCCAATCACACCGGATCGACAGCCTGCTTGACGATACGACAGAACTGGGAGGAACGGTCAGAGCTTACAAAAAGTTGTTATATTCCAACAAATCCGAACAAGCCAAATTAAACACCATGCTCCAGGAAAAAATAGAGGAATTGAATGCCCGCCAGGCTACAATTCAAGAGCTGGAAGCCATGATCGAAACACAAAACCAAAAAGTTCAGAATTTATTGAACAGCGTTCAGGATGCTTTGATGGGATTCGGCAATGAAGAACTCACCGTCAGACAGAAAGACGGGAAAGTATATGTTGCCATGTCGGACAAGCTTTTATTTGAATCCGGCAGTGCAAAGGTGGATAAACGCGGAAAAGAAGCTCTGGCAAAGCTTGCCGAGGTATTAAACAAGCAAACGGACATCGATGTATTTATCGAAGGACACACCGACACCAAACCCATCAACACCGTCCAGTTCAAGGACAACTGGGACCTTAGCGTGATCCGTGCCACCTCTGTCGTACGCATACTGACAAAAGACTACAAAGTGAATCCGTTACAAATCCAGCCGACCGGCCGCGGCCAGTATATGCCCGTAGCCGACAACGCCACAGCCGAAGGCCGCAGCCTCAACCGCCGCACAGAAATCATCATGGCTCCCAAACTGGACAAACTGATGCAACTGCTGCAAAAATAAAAGTTTCGAATTTATCATTCCCGGATATTATCCACCCAGGTATTATTCAGATCGCTTTCCTTTCTGAATATACCTTTTGTATACTATTCCTTTCCCCTTTACCGATAAGCTTTTAAATAAAATGTGAAAACACGTGGGTTTTCACCGTGGGAATATATTAATGAATTTCAAGTAGTTCATTCAGTTTATTATGTAGTATTTTGACAGGTTATTGTTATTCCGAAGTTCAAAATATGTAGTTTGGACGATGATATTAAAAATATAAAAATTAAATTTAAGTAATTGATAATCATGCTTGCAATTAAATTCTAATTTTGCACTAATTATTTATTCGAATATGAAATTGAATTCTTCCCGCGGAATTTCCACCCTGCATCAGTGGAGTCTGCTTCTATTTACCGCTCTTGCATTTGTGCTGCCGGCACAAGGTCAGGGCAACAAGCCTCTCAATATAAAAAGCGACTATCTTCTGGTGATAAATGCCTACACCTCTGATGCACCGTGGAGCAACGCACTTATCGAACCGGTCCAGAAATGGGTTTCGGCCGAACAGGGTGTCGCCCTCTTTGTCGAACATCTCAATATGCTGATGATAAGCGATACCGTGCAATTCGACAAGGTAAAGCGGGCTATTCTGAACAAATATTCAGACAAAGCTCCGAAAGCCGTAATGCTGTTGGGCAACCCTTCCCTGCTGCTAAAAGACGACATCCGGGCACTTTGGGGCGACCCGCCTGTGATCCTGTGTGCGGAAGAAGATTATTTCGGCCCGGATTCGGTCTATATCGAAAAACTTCCGATTCCGGAAGGGGAGCGCGTGCCGCTCTCGACGTTAGCGGATCGATACAATATGACGGTTTTGCAAACCAAAATGTTCCCGAAGGACGATATCGAATTGTTGAAACGGATGGTTCCAGGCGTGAAAAAGGTGCTGCTGATTGGCGACGGCCGCTATATCAACCAGCAACTCAATTACGATATGGAGCGCCTGATGGCTAAGGAGTATCCGGACCTCGAATATCGTTTCCTCTCAGCGGCAGATATGTCTTTGGAGGAATTGATCGCCTGCCTGGAAACAGTAGATATAAACTCTACCGGCGTGCTGTTCTCTTCCTGGTTCAGCAAGTCGGACATCGCCGGGAACACCGTTCTCAATGCGAATTCATACCGGGTGATCTCCAATCTTTCCGTACCGGTCTTTGCCATGAAACGTGCTGTCTTGGAAAACAGCAGCATGGTCGGAGGCTGCTTCCTCGATAAAACGCCATTTTTCACCCATTTACAGCAGACTATCGAGTCGGTATTGGCAAACACTCCCGCGCGGGACATTCCATTTTATATTCCGCCCAAAGCGGTTCCTAATTTCAGCTATCCTTCGCTGCTGTTGAAAGGCTTTTCCATAGACCAATGCCCGCCGGCCAGCCAATTCATAGACCGGCCTACATTCTACCAACGGAACAGAGCCTTGATTATCTCCGGTGGAGTTTTAATGGCGGCTTTGTTGTTTTTTCTTTATATGTACCACCGCGTTCGCTCGTTGAAAAAACTGAACGAGGCGCAGCGGCAGCAGGTGGAAGCCAACCGGGAACTGGCTAACCTTTTCGATAATATGCCGATCGCTTATATGAAAGCGAAACTCCTGCACGACCCATCGGGAGAGATCGCCGATCTGGAGATATGCCGGACGAACGGACGTTTTATTACTAATTTCGCCCGGGGCATCGAATCGGACCGCTACCTGGGAAGCGAACTTTTCGACGGGGATTTAAGTGTCACCTTACAACTTGCAAAATTGGCGGATGCTGAGAAGAGAGCAATTACCTACACGCAATACTTTTCCGAGTCGGATTCCTACCAGAACATCGTGGTAACGCCGGCCACAAAGGACGGTTATGTGGATGCCTATTACGTCAACGCGACAGAGCTGCACAAAGCCCAGCAAAAGCTCAACGATACGAACCATAAACTGGCCATGGCACTTGATGTCGCTAACATTGTGCCGTGGAACTGGAACCTGCGCGAGCACAAGATCCTCTGCGACGTAAACCGGCCCGTAGAGCTGAGCGACATGGTAAATCAAGTCGACGAGGAAAAATTGTCGGTACCGGACACGCAGTATTTCTCCAAGATACATAAGAAAGATCAACAGCGGGTGATGCAGGCTTACAGCGACCTGATTGAGGGGCGCTCGGAGAAAGTGAGCGAAGAGTACCGGGTCATATCGCGCGATAAGACCGGATATAAGATAGATTGGGTGGAAGCAAAGGCCACCGTGGAAGAACGCGACGCAGACGGCAAACCGCTTACCCTGGTCGGTTCATCGCTGGTCATTACACAGCGCAAGAAGATAGAGCAGGACCTGATCGATGCACGTGACAAAGCCGAAGAGTCAAACCGGCTCAAATCGGCCTTCCTGGCCAATATGAGCCATGAGATCCGCACACCGCTGAACGCTATCGTCGGTTTCTCCCACCTGCTCAATTCGACCGATGAGCCCGAAGACCGGGACGAGTTCGTCCGGATCATCGAAAATAATAACGAATTGCTGCTTCAACTGATCGGCGATATACTCGACCTGTCGAAGATCGAAGCCGGCACGCTGGAATTCGTCGAAGCCCCCGTAGACATAAACGCACTCATCGAAGAGACAGTCCGATCGCTGCAATTACGGGCGGAGGCGAAGGGTATTACACTCCGGTTCGAAGAGAGACTGCCCGAATGCAATATCCTGACGGACCATAACAGACTGAGCCAACTGCTGACTAACCTGATCACCAATTCCATCAAGTTTACCAAAACGGGAGGTATCGCGGTCGGCTATGCGCTGCAAAAGGACGGAATGCTTCGTTTCCACGTTACCGATACCGGGTGCGGCATCGCCCCGGATAAACAGTCTGAAATTTTCATGCGGTTCGTCAAGCTGGACAGTTTCGCGCAAGGAACGGGGCTGGGTCTGCCCATTTGCAAGACCATCGTGACCCGGATGGGCGGCGAGATCGGAGTAGAATCCGAACCGGGCAAAGGTTCTACTTTCTGGTTTACGGTCCGCAATGTCCCGGCCGAACTGAATAAGAAAAACGTTCAGGAATACACACTTCAGGCCGTGACGAAAGATCAGGTCACAATCCTGATCGCCGAAGACAATATGAGTAATTTTAAATTATTCGAAACGATTCTCAAAAAGGATTACCGTATCCTCCATGCTTGGAACGGGCAGGAAGCGGTTGAATTATTCAAGGCCCACAATCCGCACATCCTATTGATGGATGTGAATATGCCCGTCATGGACGGATACGAAGCTACGGCCGAGATCCGTAAGATTTCGGCCGATGTGCCCATTCTGGCCATTACAGCTTATGCCTATGCTTCGGATGAACAGCGTATCCTCAGCCACGGGTTCGATGGATATGCCGCAAAGCCGATCAACCCCAATGTGTTACGGTCGAAAATCATCGACCTGCTCAGTGCGAGGGTAATGTTGTTATAAATACAAATAAATATTTATACCTAAGCAAAATTGACATACTCCCATGGTTATTTGTAACCGTGAATTTCAGCGTTTTGCTTTCCGTCATCCCGAATTCGTCCGTTATGGTGAAAGTAAGGCTGCATTTCCCTTCACGCTTATCACGAGTTGTGATAAGTGTGAAGGGAAATCAGGTTCTAAATATTGCAACTATTTGAATCTCAACAAAAAGTATCATCCATAATACCTTGTAAATAACACTTTTATTATATTTGCAAATGGAGCAATGAATATAGTGTCGCTCACACGTTCAAATGTATCACCTGCACACTTTGTCAATGATATTTTAAAAGATGATAATGAGACAGTTAAATAAACAACAGTCGATTTCGCTGATATATTACGTTATCCAACAAATAAAATAATGAAAAATATGGAACTAACACTGAATTTAAATTCACGTTTGCAACCTATGCACAGACATGATTTGGAAGATGCACTTCAAGGAATTTTTGAAAAGGAGAAACTGGGAGAAGTGACGGGTGGAGGAACCCTCCAAAATCCCAAAGATGGAGAAATTGTGTCCTGTGACATAGAGATTCACCTAAATGATGATAACCAAAACAACATAAACCGTTTGGTGGAGCTCGTTAATAGAATAGGTATCCCTAAAGGATCGGCATTATTATGTATGGAGCCAGAAATTAAGATAGAAGTCGGAACTTTGGAAGGATTGGCTTATTACTCCAATGGAACGGAGTTGCCTAATGAGGTTTATGAGAATTGTAATATCAACTACGTCATTGAACAGATGGAAGCAGCAATGGAAGACATAGGTTGTTTATATAGTTATTGGGAAAGTAATGAATGGACAGCCTTGTATTTTTACGGGACTTCATTTGTTGAAATGAAACAAAAAATAGAACCATTTATTACTTCTTATCCTCTATGTCAAAAAAGTCGAATTGAGCAAATTGCATAGTTGGATAACAAACACCTCTGCCGCCTAACGGCTGCAAACTGCAAACTGCAAACCCTTAGCACCCCCGAAAGACAAAAAATACAATGAATAGCTTTTTAACGCTATACATCTTTTTGCTGTTGTGCGGAACGGTTTCCGCACAACAAATAGCAGAATGGAGCAATTGGCAGATTATAACGGATAACGCCGAAATTTACACGGTTACCAAATCGTTACCTCTATTTCTCAAATAATTCGTTAAAAGTTTATTCCTCAATCGGTTAAATCAAATCGATAGAAATCTAAAATAAATATTCCTCTTTATATTCGGATTTACTCAAAATAATCCTCAAGCATAAAACTTCTTAAAAGAAGTACTCGTCTCTATGATACCCGTAATAGTGATAAACCAAATAAAATTATTACAACACCTAACGAAATGGTAAATAAAATTAAACCTGGAATGTTTGATAAAGAACAACAAGAATTAAGAAAACACCAAAGCCGCAGGAAACCTGCGGCTTTACTAGCTTTTTCAGCTCGGATTCGTGCCCGAAACAAGACGAATATACATATTACTAACACATTGACTACTAATAATATATAATAGCACGTTGGATCGATTGTTGGATACTTATTGAGTCTTTCTAATTTCTAACGACAAATAAGTCAATACCTTTTCTATTAAAGTTAAAGGCAAAGAGCGACCTCCGCGCAAAAAAGAAGAAAAATTGGAATAATTAATATTATTAGCCAGTGCGCATTTGCGCTGGCTAATATTTTTCTCTTTTAATGCCTGTTTAATTGCTTCCCGAATCATCGTATTTTTTTTGCAAATTTATTGATTCCATTTTAAAAAAAGCGTGCATTGACAATTCTTTTGCATTCTGCGAGCGAGATATGCGAATGTATCTAAAAAATGAAGATTCTGTTCTATGTCCGGTAATAAGCATTATACGAAAAGTAGAAACACCGGCTAAATACATATTTGTCGCAAGACTTCTCCTGGCAGTGTGACTGCTTATTAGCTCATATTTTAAAAATTTTCTTCGATGTACTTTAAATCCTTTTGTATATTCAACAACAACAGGAACATTTATTTCGGCACGCTTACAAATATTCTTAATACGAGCGTTAAAGTTTTGTGGAGATGTTTGTCTCGGTAAGCTATAATTATATCCTTCTAGTATTCGTTTTACGATAGGATGCAAAGGAATCTCAACGAACCAGCCTGTTTTCCTTGTTCTCATTCGAAGTACGTCCCCGATAAAATTATCTTTGTCTAAACGGGAAAGATCTGAATACCTCAATCCGGTATAACAGCCAATCACAAAAACATCACGTATTATCTTATTCTCTTTATTTAATTTTAAAGATAATAATCGATCGATTTCACTACACGAAAGATAAACCGTATCGACTTCCTCTTCTTTTAAACAAATATCGTAAACATCGCTATTTACTAGAAAACCATCCCGTTTTAATCTAGAGACAACTACTTTCAATTGTGCAAAAATAGAACGTATTGTATTATGTCTTAAATTTAGTTTTTTTAAAAAGTACACAAATTCATCACATACACTCATTGTCAAACTGTCTGAAAACAGAGAATACCTGTATTCTTCCTGAAAAATGTCTAGTCTTTTAGCTAAAAGTCGGTATCGACTTTTATATGAATCAGAATACTTCATCGTCCGTGCATATTTATATATATAATCTATAAGAGGACAAGTTTTGGGTTTGTTAGAAATTCGGAAAAAATCCATTATCTTTACCATGACTTTAAATTTTTTTACGTGAAACAATTTTTAGTCATCCCCCCTCATTGCCTTGCCGGGCGAGGGGGGAAATTTTTTATTTAATTAAATTGTATCTTATTTTTAAGAAATTCAGTAGCAGCTTCCCCATCATCCTTTAGCTTTTTTAGCCCGTTTTCCAACAATGTAGGAATAGTTTTAGCAAAATTTAAAACGATGTAATTAGGAGTTCTTGCATATTTACAATCAAAGTCGTTAGCATACATCCCCGCATGATCCATATTCGTATATTCACTACCATTGTAAACAAATCCTAAAAATCCTCCGAACTGATGCCATTTAAAAAAACGACAAACTCCAAAATATTTTACATATCCAGACGGGATATTTTTATCTACCCATTCCAGGTAGCTTTCAACATAATTTCTCAAATCATTGTAGACATTTTTGTTAAAATCGATAATTTGTTTTGCTTCTTGTGTTTTCATAACTTTTACATTTTAATTACGTGAAACTTATTACATAATTCATCATTGCCGTGATAGAATTACAATACAAATATATATTCAAATATGAATATATCCAAATATGGATATATTTATATTATAAAAAAAGCATTATTTAAATTCATTATAAATAATAATTCAAATAAATATTTTTAAAATCACCTGCTCTTGCAATCTTTTTTTCGTATTAATAAAAGATTGTTTACTTTTGTTTGATAAAGAACCGAAAAGGTAACTGACTATACGTTAAATGTTTTTGTTGGGGTCGTGAAATCGCCAAATTTTTAAGCCCCCCGAACAATCATCTGACGTATCACATACGTGGTACGTGTTTGTTGTTCATTGGGGGCAGGGTTTGGCGATCCTCACGGCCGATGACTGCAACCGTATCACGTTTTATGAAAAAGAAGCATTTAGGAGACATTTTATTTTTTTTGGCATTCTTGTTTTGTTTATGCAGCCTGGCAACAGTTATTGTCTTTCTGTATGACGAAGAAAGGAGAGCAGAGGAACATAACCGTAAAATTGAGCAGATCGACAGACAAATCGAAATAAACAAAAAAGAAAGAGAACGTTTTGAATTAATGCTAAAAGCATGCAATCCGGATTATTAATTTTTAGTTAATCCTTTAAATCCAATCGAATGGATTTATTTTTCTTTTTATACAATATCCGATACCCAAGGCACATAAAACACCGGCAATTAGCCAATAAAATGACATACAGAAAGATTTTTTTTCTTTCATCCGGTCTGTGCCTTTCGCCTTGTCGAGTACGGCTGATTTATCGACCCTGCTTTTATCTGATTGATTAGAAATATTATTATTATCAACTTGCTTTCCGGCCATGGCATTTTTTTCATTTTTTTTAGCTTTAATTGTCGACTCCGATTCCCGCAATACGGGAGGTTTGCCCGTGGCCGGATCAATCGGCTTTGAAGTATCGTATTCCACGATTTTAACGTTTGTTTCTGTATCCAAATCCAACTCTTTGCTACGAATAATTTCTATCGTATTTAAACTTTCACTATCGCGCTTCGTACTCTCGTGTTCAAGAATGTCTTTTTGCTCCTGATAGGTCCGCGCATATTCCAAATCGCGCGAAAGTTCTCGTTTCGATTTACAGCCAAGACAAAGGCATAATGTCAATAAAATATAAATCAACTTCATATTATCCGATTTTTAAAATTTGTTTTCTGTTTACCGTGTTTCGGTATGACACATGTATCCATTTGTAGTCATACTCATCGATCAGCTGGTCGAATTGCAGACTATCCCGGATTATCTCATACAGGCGTTTGTTTCCTCCCCGGCTTCCGGTCGTAATATCTGCTGCCTCACCTTTCGTGTGCTGACTGGCTGCCATGCCGCCCACGGCTTTGTTTAGTTCAGGACACCGATATCCGCTATTTACTGTTATCGGGAGACCGAATTTTTCCCGTGCCGGGTCCAACACATTCTCAACCAAGTCGGAAAGACTGTCGATAATATCATCTGTCGGAGTATTGTTTATTCCCATTTGCCGGGCTTTATCGCTACAGCAAAGTTCATCAATTGTAAAATATTTCATATTATTTTCTTTCGCTGTTTTCTACTTCCTTCTTTATCTTTGCTAGTAATTCCTCTGCGCTTTTAACATCTGTGCATAGAATAATGTCCCGTATGGCTTTCGGAATCTTTGCCGCACTACTTTTTTTAGCTTTTGCCTTTTCCCAAACGCTTCGACTTTCAATGCCAATCACTGCAAGGGTAACAAGCATTGTTGCAAAAGGAAGACTATACCACACAAACAAACTGCCAATCGCATCAATAAGCAGAAACATTACAGTAACTCTCCAGTAGTCGCCAAGCTTTGCAAAACTCCGTCGGAATCCGCCCGAATATAGTTTTTGCCCTAAAGCCTTTGCCGCATTTGTCCCCGCCCAAAAATCGACACATACCGCCAATACCTGCAAAAACCACATTGCAAGTATTGCCGTAACAAAAAGCTGTATATGCCTAAAATCGCCCGTCCTGATAAATTCCATCATCTTACTAATAATTTATTTAATATTTCAGCTTTATAAACTTCGATATGATTATCCTTTGTAATCGCATACAGATCGTCTTTAGATAAATGCGGAAGAGGCAGGGAAACGTCCTCTTCTAAATGCCGGTTCATGAATTCGGCAAGCTTTTCCAGCGCCTTTTTATCATCTTTATCGGCATCGGCCGATTTTAATTCTTCTGCCGCCAGTTTCGATACTTCCCCTATCTTTTTTATAACCGGCGCAAGGGCAATTTTAGTGTCGAGTATGGCGAATAACCCATCTTTACTTACTCCGCCAACCTTTAGTTCAGACAGTGTATTATATAGCTGTAGTAATTCCCCTTTTTTTATTTTAAATAGTACTTCTTTTTCCCCGGCTACGGATGCATTTACCTTTTTCATTGCACACCTCCTTCCTGTAAAAACTGCTGCTGTAATTCTTCTGCGAATGTGGTCGCAGCGGCAGCGATCGCGCCTAGCAACGGTGCATTTTCCCGGTTATCGATATTAACCGAAACATTTTGCGAAATACTAAAAGAGCCAAGGTACAGCTCCTGATTCTGCTCCTTTTTGTAGATACTACCGGAAACGCCAGCAACTACACCATTTTGTTCGATTGTAGCATTTCCTACAAGCTTTAAACTTTCAGTTTGAAATTCAGCCTGAACATTCGTAGTCTGATTTGTAATTGTAATCATATAATCTGTTTTAAAAGTAATTTTATATCAATCCGGACGATCCTACCGCGGATCCGGTGCGGTTATTAATACTTCGCAGTCTCCCTCTCCGCCCCGGAATGTAAAAATCCACTCTTTATCATATCCAGGGGATCCGGTAGTTCGGTATGTGCCATTATAATTTATAGTCGGAGACCAATTTAAATTCGGATAAGCGGCAGAGCCTGGCTCCCGCATGCGAATTTCGATGTAAGAATATAGACCTTTTTTAAAATCCTGTATATATACAGGATATCCCCATACTTCCGCCCCATTTTCCCCGCCAAGATTAACGAAACTTCCATCGGATTTGTAGGCCAAAACGACGTAGTCTATCGTCGTGTCGTCGGGACAAAACCAGCCCGGCGACTCTTCCGCTGCAACGGAAAAAGTAATTTCTAAATATTCGTACCAGGCTGAAAATTTTAATGCAGCCTTATTTATATACTCGACGCCGTTATTTATACATGCAGGGAAAAGACGCAGTTTAAGATTGTCCGGACAAGGCAATAAATAAGAAAAGTATTTACGCGCACAAACTAATACAAAATACATCGTAAAACTCCATTTTTCGATATTCGGGAACATACGTCGATTGCTCCGGTCGTTCCAATCGATGCTATTAGCCGGATTATCGGATGCAAAATAGTAACGGTGTTTCACTCCGCTGGGGTCCGTTCCTTCGAGGTAAACCCCAAAACAATTTGTTCTATCTGTTAGGTCTAAAATCAGGTTTGTATTATTTTTAATCCAGGCAAACCGGGTTATTTCCGTATTCGGATTTATAACATCAGGTATATTTAGGCTCGTTTTTTTTACACCGATCGGAACCGGAGCCGCGTGATCATACCCGGCAAAATCCCCCATCCGGAAAGGAGAATCCGCCCCTCCAACCGGCAGTTTAGCCGACCATCCGGAAGCGGGGACGGCTCCGGGAGTGATAAATTCCGGGACGTTTAACCGGGAAATCAGCCCTGCATTTCCGGTGCGGCGGTCGTAAGGGCGGGCAAAAGAAAACATGTTTATATTTACATGCCTGCACAACTCGCTTAACTTATTCGTCCCTGCTCCTAACGTCGTTTTTATAAGCGAAATGCTTAATTGCTCTGGTAATGCTGCCATTTATCTTTCTTTTAGTCGTTTAACTTCTTCCGATAATTGTTTCACTGCTGCAATTAAAAAAGGAATTAATTTTTCGTATTTAACGCCTAAGAATTCGCTATTATAGATATTACCTACACAATCCGGAAGGACATTTTGCAATTCTTGCGCGATAAGGCCGTAGCCATGCTGACGATCATCGCCTGCCAATTTCCGAGCTTGATCATTCCAATCAAATTCAACCGGTCTTAATCGATTTATATAAGACAGGCCATCCATTTCCCGAATATTGTATTTTAGCCGGGCATCGGAAGCCGTATAAGCGGACACCTCTCCTGTCGCAGTAAAATTTCCGGAAGATGTAAAGTCAAACCGCTTAACACCTCCGAATGCCCAGTACATTGTTGTTCCGGTGTTTAGTAACTCTAGCGAAAACAAGCGATTTGCCCCGGTTACAGCAGGCGACTGCCCTGCCCGAAACGCAACTAAAAGAGGCGTCTGTGCCCCATTGCTAGAAATAGCCACATTTAACGCTCCGTGCCCGTTAAACCAGGATGCGCCGGCATACCCTTGCCGAGTAAAACCTCCGTCTGTCAATACACTATATGCAGAATTACTCGAGACACAAAAACGTTTGTTGTTATATATCCGCACATAATCCGTGTCAGACATGTAAATTCCACCGCCGTAAGTTTCGCTAAACCATCCCGTTGTTCCGAGAGTTCGCACCCATCGATCACTTATAAAACTATAAGTCGATAGTGTGTAAGAGGTGTTATTATAGCCGACTGATAGACCATCCGTAAAATTGCCCCGGCCGGCCGGCGTTATTGTTAAACCTTTAGGACCGCTTAATCCAAGTGTAACGCCAGTCGCAGTTACCTGTAAATAATAATGTAACGAATCCCGAGACAAACGCAAATAAGGATTTGTCGCACTAGGAATTATCGAATAACTATTATTGTCCGCAGCAATTGTACCTACCGTCAGACTGTTCGCAGTTAATCGATTTGCTTTCCAATCTACCGACAAAAGATTCGAGTTATTACTATCCCAAATTTTTCGCCATTCTGAAAACGTCGTTTCGGGACTATATGTCGAATTTCTATAATATATACTTCCTTTAAGGCCATCAAGGGCGATCTGGTTATCCCAGTGGTTTCTTTTCCCATAAATTTCGATGACTGTTGCATAATTACTGCCTACTCCAATGTCCTGATTGTATGAATCCCAAATCTTTAAAGACATCGGATTCATCGTGCTTCGGGCAGGGGCGTTAACATTAAACTGCGATTCCGGGAATGAGAGCTGATTTACACTCCAATTTACAGTTGTTAAATTCGAATTGCTAGCGTCCCAAATTGTGTATCCCCGATCAGTTCCAGACTCGTTCCTAAGGTGTACCAAATTGGTCGCTCCGGATCGAAGTTTTGTTATTCCTGTACGCGTACCGATATTACTATTTGCTCCATCTGAGAACAGAAGTCCATTTCCGCCAGGTCCCATGATCCAGTTTGTTCCTATTGTCAAATTTCCTAGCATCGCGTCCCCGGACTTTTTTACATAAATAGCATCGAAATCCGGCCTGCCAGGTATGTCCGTCCAGGTATGTGTATGTGCCGAAGGTGTAAAAGCAGAAGGCTTACCGCTTACTAAGTCCCATGTAGTAGGGAATGCAGAAGGTTTACCGGTAATCGAATTCCAATCGGATGCTTTGCCATCGATCAGGCTTTTAAGGTATCGGCCCATGTTCGCAGTTAACGCCGCATCCGTCCGAGTCGATGTTAAATTGTCGATTAAATCGACACCGGGACCACCCGTACCACCACTACCACCGAACGCAGAAACGTCCAAATCTCCGGTAAAATTTAATCTGCAATGCAGTTCGCCATCCTCTTCATAGAACCAGTTTCCTATTAAATACTTTCGCAACATCGATAGTGTAGCCTTCTTCGACTGCGAAGACAAAGAATAATCTATTTCCAGTAAAGTATCGTCCGCAATTTCGGCCTCCGAGGCTGCGCCAAGCTCCCGGATCATTTTTGCCTCTTCGCTCGTACCCCCGTATGTCCGCATTACATTTTCGCCTATGCGGCGCGCAACACTTTTTTCTGTATTAACGGACCGCCCGGACAGAGTCTGCATTACCGGAAGTGAAATAGGTTTTACCACTTCTACTAAAGTGCAATCTATTTCATCTGTAAGCAAATTATAACTTGCATCGCGGATAATGTACTGACAATTATCATACTCGTAAATAAAAATATGATCGAAGGCAAAATCGTAATATTTGTCCGATTTTGATTTATACATTATTGTACCTTTAAGCACTTTTTTCGCTTTCAGGAAGACATTTCCATAGTACGCAGACATTACACTATGTAATGTCCCCTGTATATTCAAATTTGGCCCGGAGATAAGGTAAAAAACCGGGTCTAAAGAGTTTCTCACCTCTATTGCACTTGCAACAATTTTTTCACGATTCGTTACATTATAACAGCTTCCAGCTACCAGCCTTTTTTCTTCTGCATCTTCCGAAGCCTCCGGATTAAGCGTTCTTTTATTTTCAATCTCGGCAGGAATTTCGTTTATTGCGATAATTTCGGAATAATAAACCCCCGCTAACTCCGAAGAACTGCCGGGGCCAGACGCGCATGATAGTTCAATTTTCAATTTGCCAGGTTCCGGTAAGGCATTTGTATACATAGTAAATGTATTCCATTTCACCTCACCTCCGAAAACTGATGTCAAATTATCGACTTTTAGCGTAAGGCGTTCGGTTTGCTGAGTCCATCCGTTCTGACCTAATACGGCGATGTAACTTTCATTCCGGATATTTTGCACATACACATCAATCCTATGCTCTGCCCCTACATCGCTTGTTAATACAGCGTATTTTATTTTGAAACAAAAACTTCGCAAGCATTTATCTACTGTAACCTCCTGACTGAATTTTTTATTAAAATTACCATATATGCCTTTTATAAACCGACAGGGGGTATCCTGTAAAGTAACATAAGTCCCCTCCCCATTCCATGCGGTATTTTCCGAAAAATTATAGTTCGAAAAATACGATGGATAACTCCGGTATTCCTGTATAACGGATAAATCTTTCTTACCCGGCTCTACCTCGAGGCTAAGCGATCCGACCGGGAATAGCTTGCTATTCGGACTGTCTAAGTCTCCGATACGCATATTTACATTATCCCAAGGGTTTTTAATGTCTTCTTTATTAAGAAGACTATCGTAATAAAACCGGATTGACCCTGTCGTCTCCGGTCTTAAATACCACCTTGCATGTGCCTGCGTGATAATAAAACCGAAATTTTCCAGTACCGACGAAAGTACTTTATAGCAATCTTCCCCGGCATATATTTCCGCATTAACAACAGCCTCTTTTAAAATTCCGACTGACTGACTCGTTAGGCACTCAACCCCCGCATTGATCTGATACCCTAACGTTAGTCCTGTTTTATCGGTACAATATTTAATAATTTCAAGAACCGGACACTTGCCTGTAAGAGTGTAATCGACTTTTTTTAAAAGCCCCAGACCATCGGTCGCAGTAATAGTAATATCGGCATGCGGGACCATGCTTTCCGCATACTTTTCTGTTACAATAAATCCAGTCCAGTATAGAGCGCCATCCCGGAAAACATCTACCCGGAATTTCTTATTATCTTCTGTATAAAACTCCCTCAAATCGCCATCATGCGCGGTTTCGATAAGTAGTTCGAGCGATGTGCCTGAAATCACACCGCTTGAATCCTTTATAAGCACAGGAGTACCACCCAAATTTCTTTGCATAGCCGTCCCGGAGTATCCCCGTTCCGAAATTTTTACTTCATATTCGAACTCGACATATTCCGACTGAAACCGTGATATATACTTTACTCCGTAACTCATGTGGTCAAATTTTTACGGTTGTTTTCACTCTCCAGAACTGCACTCAAATCACGCCCTTTTGCTTTTAATTCGCCACGCACAACTACTTCGATAGGTTTAGCTGTTGCCTCGTTGCTACTTCCCACTCTCGTATCGATTGTTCCGGATCCTGATAATGTGTTGCTGGAAAATGTCCCACCGCCTCCACCACTATCGGATATCCGGCCTAACGACTTTTTTACTGCCGTTCCAAGCGCAACCAGCGCAGCCCCTGCCGCTATTGCGGCAACCGGATTCAGACTTTCTAAAGCGGCCTTGATCCCGGCAACAGCTATACCGGTCGATATAGCAACCTTTCCGACATTTATTGCCATGTCTGCAAATGTTCCGGCAACCATTGCCGAAAATCCTTGTAAATTACCGCCTCCAGACAGCATTTCTCCAAACCCTTCTGCAAATCCCGTTACCATCGTGTCGATTGCATTATTTGCTACATTACTTAAATCGATGAAATCCTGCTGAATTTGTTTCAGTGGCCTACGGAGGTTATCCAAATTTTCAGGGAAAAGGGAAAGTTGATCAAACCCCTTAAAGCCTATTAGTTCGGCCTCGACATCTATTGCTGCCTCCTGTACGCCAAAAAGTTGTTTCCCGGCACTTATTGGACCTCCATCCTGTTTTTTCAGATCAGCGATAACCTTAGCATCGACCAATTCTTTGTTTTTTTTAATCAGTGAGTCCAGGCGGAAAATTTCTTTTTTGTAGAAAACCTGATTCGTAATATCGTTTTGATCTGTTTGCTCTGCTAGTTTTTTGTAGGCTTTAATCTTATCCGATAGCGCACTGGCTGATTTTTCAGGCATAGCAATAACAGCCTGTATAGATTCCTGTTCCCTTTCCATTGCAGCCAATTTCTCGGCCGCCAGTTTTTCCTGGGCCTCTCTTTCTTTGTTACCTGCACTGATTCCCTCCTCTCTCTTCCTTAATTCTGCAACAATAGCATTATAAACATCTTTATATGCTTTCTGTTTTGCCTCCGAATATTGTAAAAATTTATTTAACTCTATTTTTAAAGCCTCTGTATCTTTATATTGTAGCTCTAAAGAGTTCAGCATTTTTTCGTTTTCTTCATCCCGTTTTTTGTTTAGAGCCGCAAGAGCTTTATTTTGTGTATCCAAAACGGGATTAGCCATATCCAGCAATTTTTTCCATGCAGGAATGGATTTATCGTTTATCACATCTGTAGTTGTCTGTATCGCCCCTGTTAGAAGTTTCATATTCTCCACGCTCGGAGTAATTGCATTTCCAATAGCTTCTTTCAAATCCCCCCATGCATTTCCCATCTGCTCTGCAGCTCCATACGCATCGCCAGCCGCAGCTTTAGCCGCCCCGCCGAACTCTGTCTGTAACTCCTTTAACATAATAAGCTGTGCTTCCTGCTTCTTACCCTCTGCTACAAGTTGTTTTATCTGTTTAATCTGTTCCTGCGAGAAAGAAACTCCAGACCTCCGAAGGGCATTCAATCCGGTTTCTGGGGCTTCCAGCGCTTTACCGATCTGCATTACCGCAGCATTCAAATCTGTATTTAAAACTGTAGCCATATCCTGCGCTGATGCAATAGCCTCTTTAAATACATCGCCCTTGATCGACTTAAACGTAGCCATAATCGCCATCGCATCGATAGTAACTTCATCTCCGAAGCGGGTTACATCCTGCAACTGCGATGCATATCTTTTCATTTCGTTTGCGGTTAATTCCGCAGCCCCTCCTGTCGCCTTAATAACAGCTGCCAGTTTTTTTTCTGCATCAGCCTGTACTTTATTCAAACTCATGCATTCCTTTGCAAAAGAAACGATACCACCGACTGCAAATATCCCGACTAGCGTTCCCTTCAACCTCTTCATCGCAGAGCCAAACCCGGAAGCTTCCTTTTTCCCCCGCTTAAAGCCTCTTTCAAGATCAGAGGTATCCGACCCAATCCATACTTTCAGTTTCGATATTATACTCATAGCAATAAGTCCCCTAATTTCCTGGCATTATTAATATTTTTCGTTTCTTCCGGTTTTTCCTCCCCTTCTTCCCACGGAAATAACCAAAATTTTTTCGGCTCGCGAAACCTATCCTTTACTGCCAGCTGTATATTTACAAGCGACATCGTCTGCATCCTGACCAAGTTTGCAGTCGCAATCATATCCTCTCGTTTTCTTCTGTCATGGTAATGGAGTTTTAGAAAAAAATACTTTAAACGCATCTCCCAAAACTCCATTACAGTCATGTTCATTTCCCCCAGGGCGATCCCTAAAAAATAGTCCAGCGGGATTTTACCCGCTATGGCCTTTACTTTTTTTTTGCGTTGCCGGCCTTCAATTTCGGACTACTCTGCCCGGCATAAATTTGCATAAACTGCCCCATTTCAGCCGTATTTACCAACTCGCCTAGATCTATTTCAGACAACTCGAAAGATCGGTTCTCCATGCGCTCGCCTTCCTTAATGCAGCAATGCATAAGCGGCAAAATGTCGTCGATAGCGATTTTTGCAAGAAAATCGATCTGACCGAGATCATTAACCCCTTTTCTCCTGCAAAAATCCGCGATGGCGTTCCAGTTTGCTTCAACCCGGAATTCGCGTTCTCCTATTTTTAAAAAATCCTTGCTCATTCTGCCTGGATAAGCTCTTTTGTCATTTTCGTAATTCCGGCACATGAAAGAGAATAGGTCGCTTCCCCTTCTGCATCTGTCGACTCGCTATAAGCCGTAATTACCATTTTTCCTTTTCGAACCGTATTGCCCGGCGTTGCATCGCCATAAACATATTCGAGAGGTTCACCGGCTGTAACCAGGTCTATTATATCCTCCCGGTCAACCCTTTTTGTTTTTTCCTCTTCCGAGTTTATTTCCATCACCCCCTCGACGCCGAATTCTGTATCGTAACCGGTAATTTTCTTATTCGTCGTACCCCGGTCTTCCTTCGTTATCGATTCCTTAACCCGGGGATTAATATTAAAACTATTCGTTTTTGTCCCGGCAAACAGTTTTTTTTGCCCGGCAACCATCGCCGTAAAGACGATGTCAAATCCGTTAATTCCTTGTCCCATGTTATAAGATTTTAATGTTAAATGAAATTTCTACAATATATTTACGGTCGTCCTGATCGTAAGAGGTGGAATACTCTATAGGGGATACAACAAGCGAAACCGACCTTATTCCGTTCTCTTTCGACGAAAGATTATACATTCGCGACCTAATCCGTTCTGCGATACTTTGCGATTCATCATAGCCATCCGCTACAATAAAAATCCCAACTCCGAAATTATGCTTCACGCTCTCCTTTGTCATAGTGTCGGATGCCTGAACTTTATAAACAGCGTAAGGTGTTTTTAATTCGTTCGGATCCTCGACGTCAGCAACTTCCGGATATGTATCGAGAATACCCCCTAAAACAGATTGTAAGATCGTTTCTATCATGCTTTTTTATTTTATTTTGACTGCATCCTTTTCACATATTTGTCGGAAGCTTTCCGTAATTCTTTCGGAATCGAAGCAATCACCTGCGACTTTGAAGTCTCCCAGGCTTTCTCCGTATCATTTGTCGCCTTTATTCCTCCCTTCCATTTCCATGTCCCATGGGGATAGTGTTCTGTTTTGCGTTTTCGTGCATTACTAAACCTATGCCCTGCACTCCGGTTTGACAACGTTCCATAATTAAGCCAATAAAAAATAAAAAATGTCGACATGTGTCTGTTTCTGCGCCTGACAACCTTACCCCGTCCCCCAAACATTCCGACTGCAATAAGCGGATTTTTCCCTTTAGTATAGCTCTTTACCCCTGGTAACTTCCGGAATTCAGGCGAGGATGCAGTCTGTTTCAGGTTATTTATAAAAGGTTTAGCGGCAGCCCTTAACCCGGCAGCAACAGTCTGTTTCGGATAACTTCTTATCATTTCAGCAAAAACGCGTTCAGCCTCTTTTATACCTTCAACTTTAATTGATTCCATATCAAATCAGTTTTGCCGTTATCTTTACATATCTGCTGCGAATTGTATTTACCGAAATAATCTCATAGGTATCCCCGTCTATTTTCAACCGGGCCGAGTTTGAAATGTTCGCATTACAATATGTTACAACTTCAATTACCCTTATAACTATAACACTTTCAATCCCACCCTCGCTGATTGTCTTATCCTCGATCTTTGCATAAGCCTCAAAACAGGGTTCGAAATTTTTAACAACCGCACCGGAAACGCTCCTTGTGCGTGTTTGTTTTAACACAGTTATCTTCCTGCAAAATTCTCCGGTATTAAAATCTATCTTCCCCATCGTTTGTAAGGTCTTAATAAATTGGTCGAAGCCTTCGGCAACTGTTCTACAGAATCAGAAGGATTTTCGAAAAGTTTTGCGGCAGTTAAAAGGATCGCGGCAGCTACATCAAAAGGGCAAACCGGAAAACCGGCTTCAAACTCGACCATAACACTTTTACCATGTATATCAAGCGGAAAGCACAATACGCTATCCTGAATCCCGACAACGCCAGCCTCCAGGTCGTTCCCATCTATCCAAGCAGACGTTATGCCCGTGATCGGCATCACTCCAGTCTTTATCCGACTCTGAAAATTTCCGGCAAAACGGAAACTGCCCGGCTGAAATATCTGCCCGGTATATTTCTCGGCAGAAGCAACAGCAGCTTTTAAAAGCAAGGTAAGATTATTATCGAAATCATTCGAAGTAATCCTAAGATGCTCCTTTAACTGCTCCAGCGTTACCGGCAGCCCCTCTGATATGTTAATCCGCTCAACCCTCATAGTTTTCGCAAAACTCGATGATTTTTGAAGCGGCCGCATTTCCGATACCTTTCACATCGACAAGCGTGTCACGAGCCTCCAAAATCTGTTCTATCGACTCATAACCGTTATTAAACAATAAGTCCCGTGCTGGCATCCCTTCCGGCAACGAATTATTATCATCACTCTCGCCTTCCGTCCCCGGAATCAGTATAGCCGATCCGTCTTCGATAAACTTTCCGGCCGTTTCATCGGCAAGCTCTGCCGCTTCACCCCCGAAATAACCATAACCTTTAATCGGTTTTTTAATCTTTACCAACATAATCACCCGGTTATAATGTCTTTAATTGCTGCAAAACTCTCATCGTTCTTCACGAAAACATCGTGCCAGGCGTTAATCGTTACTTCGATTTCCGCGCTTTTCTTTTTCGTGTAAGGATCGACGACAATATCGAGTCCTCCCCATTGTCCTATCAGCAGGTCGGAAAAATTCCCGAAAATCATCGAGGACAATTTTGTCCCGGTGCCTTTTGTTATATCAGAAGGCATAAGATTAGTAACTCCAAGTTTGTACCCATTCAGTTCGCTTTCCCGCTCCATAATGTATCTGGCTGTTCCTGCCGATTTTTCAGTCGTTTTCAAGGTACCGCGAACCTTGCTGTTCGTCAGATAAGCCAGGTTGCCTAAATCTGCATTTTTTGCAGAAATAGCTGTTTCCAGATCTACAACAGACTTCCAGCTTAAATTTCCACCATTTTCACCCAATACCACCGAGCCAATTCCAGTGAGGTTCAAAATACCTTTTGGCTCTTTATCTCCCGAACCATTCAGGGCGGCATCTTCTATCGCCTGCGCGTGGGCTAATACCATTTCATCCATCAACAGACGCTCAACATCCATGCTCGCTTGGTTAAGCAAGTCTTTCGTGTATGCAGTCGTCATTATAAGTCGCTTAGGCTTCATCTCTTCCTGCGAAAAATTCATTTTCTGCACATCTTCCTTATTTTCAGCCTCCGAAACCCAGCTTACAGCCACTTTCGAACCTTTAACAAAAGGAATGTTTCCTCTCAAGCCTGTCATAAAGATTGCCCCGAGTTCCCGCAAAACAAGACGATTGCGGAGTAATTCGATGTAAGCAAGCGGTGCATTTTCAACCAATACCCCCCCATCAGCCGGAGTTGTAACGTTTTGCCCCGCAGCCCTTGCCGAAAGGACTTTGAACGGAATACCTAAGCCATTCAGATTTATCGCATTTTCCCTGGCTTCCCGAAGCGCCTCTTCCGACATCTCTTTCTCAAAGCCTGTCAGATTCCCGTCAGAAGCTTCCCGGAGAAATTTCCGGAAAGAAAATTGCTGCAATTCTTTTTTCTCTTTCTGCGAAAAATCACTTCCTGCGGCTGCCCTCTCTGCCGCATCGATGGTCCGCGCCTCGTTCAGTTCTGCCGTCAATACCCGAACTTTACCCAATGCCCCTTCTGCCTCTTCCGTTTTACCTTCCCCCTGAAATTGCTTATAATTTTCAATCTCAACAGAAAGCTCTTTTTGAATTTCATGGATTTTTCTCATAATCAATGTATTAAATTAATAAAAACTATTTTAACTCATCATACACTCTGCCTCGGCAAGTGTTATTATTCCTTCATTGCACATCCTTTTAATGTTTTCAGCAATAATAGATTCTGTGTCCGGGGCTTTGTCTTCGCGCGACCGACCCTCCAGTAAATCCATAACGTCACGCACTGTCATTTTTTCAATATCGCTATACCGGTATTTACCATCCAATGCCCTATAAATAAAATTAATCGCATCGAATGTATTTTCACGGAAAACACGTTTCAGAGCATTTTTATTCGACGGGATATTTACAACAGAGACTTCTAACAATTCCTGCCCCTGATAGTAATAAGTTGGGTTTGTCCCATCCTGGGCCTCCTCTCCCTCTCCCCATTTACCTTTCCCAGTCGGAAAAAACCCAACTGAAACAGCTTTTAATGTTCCGTGTAATATCTTCCGGAATATTTTTTCAGCCAGAGGATTAAGGTCTGCCGGTTCGAATGTTATTTTTACAATCAATAGATTGTCTTCTATCCGTGCCTCTCCGGTGCCGATTACCCGATCGGGATCGTCATTACCACACATATCGCCGTAAACATTGTGTTGGTATCCTATTATTCCATTACTGTTAAAACGGGAAAGATCCCATTTATCGACCGGTACCACTGTTTTGTGGGAGTCCCGGGTATTATCCGAAGCGACAAACTCGATTGTGCGGGTTTCTTCGACATCTTTCGCAAACTTTCTTGTATATCCTGTTAAGTTCTTTTTCATTTTTTATCCTTATTTTCGTGTCCTACAATTGTCATATTCGCCGGATATAACATATCGTCTAATCCGTCAAGCCGGGGATAACCTTCCATCTGCCGTATTTCATTCCGGCTGTGTATACCGTTTTGTATGCTTGTCCGGTACCATTCAGACCGCGCATTTGTATCTCCGCGCATCAAACCGTTTAAATCGATCTTTACCTGAAATTGGTCAGTTTCTCCGGGAAAAAACAGTTTGTTTTCCAATTCAACTTCCATTCTTTTTACAGATGGCCGGATGGAAAAAGTCGTAAATTGTATGGTTTGATGCTCTATGTTCGAAAAGGTCGCTCGGCTCATTTCGCAAAGCATGTGCGGGGGGATATTGAAAATACGGGCTATATCCTGTATTGAAAAAATTTCAGTTTGTAGCAACTGCGCAGAGATCGGAGATATTCCGACTTGCTTATATTTTATTCCGTATTCTAAAAGCGGTGTTTCATAGTTCCGCGACGATTCTTTAAAATGCTTCATGAAGTTTTTAAATTCTTCGTCCGACATAGAACCCTCTCCCTCCAATACAGCGCGGATATTACCGCCCATTTTGTAAAATTCAGCGCCAAATTTTGTTGCGGCGACGCCCTTGGAAATTGCGATCGCGTTATATTCGATCGGATTCAATCCGCGGATACCGTCTAAAGTCGTAAGCATGAAATGACATACTTCATCATTGTTGTATATGCCGTCTAATCCGAGACGGGTGCCATATACTTTAAAAAATTTCTTTCTGTCTTTTAGTACGACTCCGGTTTCAGAAGGTAGCACCGGATGCAATGCCACCGGGTCTCCGTGCGAATCCCTCTCTATAATAGCGTAAGCATTTCCCCAGCCATCCATGCTCGCATTCATACAATCCCAGAAGTTGAAAGTGTTCATGTATGAGTTAGGCCTCGTCCTGATCAACTTGCTAACAGGATGATTATTCACAGATTCCCCACCCCGGGATGTGTTCTTTATAACTTTTTTAGGTAACGAGGCTATATTTTCCGAACGGATACGGATTGCAGCAAACACGGCTGTAACCCTCATGGCGACATCGTTGTTTATTGTCACCCCGTAGTCAATGCTATTACGAACGCCGGAAATTTTTTCTTCGTATTCTCCTTTTGTGGTAATATCAACACCTCTTTTCCTGCCTACTTTATTCCATATTTGTCGTAAAAATGCCATTTGCTATAAATTTATATAGCAAAGTAACGGGGGTTTTGATAACGTGTCAATACGACAATGTCGTATTTCTGCATCGACAATGTCGTATTTTTCAAACAATAAAAACCCCGGTAAAAACTACCGGGGTCACTTGTCAAAGTAAACATGCTAACTAAAAGAAAGCGATGTTTTCCGTATCAGGTCGCTGATATCCTGTAATGCCTCTGTAAATTTCCGGCGTTCATCCGGAGTAAAAGAAGCCGGCTTGCCGTTTACCATATAACCGTTAATACGCTGATAAAGCCAATTCCGGCTTTTACCGAAATACTTTCGGGCGATATAACTCAAGGAAATTATTTCCGGTAGTTCTCCCAGCTTTTCCTTCAGGATTTTATCTTCAGTCTTTTCGATAAACGCTTCGGCATCTTTCAAAGTTTCGTCCAAGCCTTGTTTAGAAGCCGATATATATGCCTCTCTTTCACTCTCAGACATTCTCTCCAGACGCTCTTCCCGCTCGCGCTGAAATCTTTCCCTCTCTTGCGGAGTCAAACTTTTAAACTTCTCAAATTCCGCAGCTAGATCAGGGGTCGGCAAATATTTTTTCAAGTTGTTCATAGTATCTGTATTTGTGCCCTCTCCGAAGAGAGGGCTGTTTGTTTACTCTTTTTTAAGATGTTCTTTAATTTCATTCATCCGGTCAAGTATTGCATCGATATGGCTTTCCAACTCTTTAGGGTTTTTAATCACTTGCCGGATACTGTGAAACTCTAATATCAATTTCAGGTTTTCAAGTTCCTCTTCTAATTCTTTTCTTTCTTCATAAGTCATCTCTTTTCTTTTTAGTTATTACTTCATTTACTTTGACAATACAAATATAATAAGCTTTTGCATATTATCCAAAATATTTCCGAAAAAAAATCGCATTATATATTTTATTTTCTTTTTATTTACTTTTCTTTTCTTTGTGTACTTATTTCCCCGGAAACTATATATTTACGGGAGAAAAACCGGGGTTATTTCCCCGGAAACCTACTTTTTAGATACGAAAATGTAGGTTACTTCGAATAACCTACACAAGTTCTAGCATTTTACAAACAAAAAACTACTGATCCCGGCGTCTCCTGAAACTATTAAAAGAGGCATACCGGCGGCGATGAAATACGCTCATATACTCCTTTTCCAGTATGTTATATATTTCTTCGTGCGTTCGCTTACTGGCATCGTTATTTACAGCTTCCCAAAACAGCTCTGTAAACCCGTTTTTGGTAGTCATTTTTAAAATGCGAGGGGTTAATTCAGGTATCATGGCTATAATTTTATTGTCCGTAGTGAGTGATTTTCATACATTCTGTTTTTCTGTTTCTCGGCATCTGCCGACATCATTCCCCCGATCGCATTGACAATCGCAACAATACCGTCAATTTTGTTCGGGGATTTTTTCTTATCCAACTTAATATTATCGTTTGCATCTCTGTATACAACTACATTTCGAAACATCCACCGCAATACCGGATTATTCATAAGGTCTAATCTTTTAGACCTTATGAAAGCTTCGAGTTTCTTAGTCGGTTCACTCATATTCATCATGCTTTGCGCAAACTCGTCAAGGATGCTGTCTAATCCAGCCTTTTGTAACCCCTGTATCGTGCCATGATAAGCTTTTGCCGGATCAAACGCAAGATTTTTAACATCATACAACCGGCATATATTTGTAATGTCTGCGACCTGGAAATCAATATCGATCACATCCCCGGGTGTCGTTTTAATAAATCCCTGATCCGCCCACAACCGGTAATCAACCCTGTCCTCTTTTTCTTTCACTTTTCCCTCCGGAATCCAAAAGAACATTTTAATAGCCATCAGCTGCGGGAAAAATAATGCAAGTGCGTTTATGTCGACATGCGCAGCCAAATCAAGTCCCGCATAGCATTCTTGTCCGATAAGTGTCTCATCCGTAATCCCTCCGTTATTTGCCATTATAATATCATCCTGTATCCAAACGTCCGGGGCATCTACCCACATATTACAATTTTTTGTCTTAAAATTCACTTCAACACTTCCGCCTTTATTCACTGCATCTTTCAGCTCATTTTCCATATATTCATAGCTCACGGAAATTCCGATATTCGGATTTGCCTTTATCCAGGTTCCCGGATCTTTCCAGTCATCCCCATTGTCCGGACAAAAAATTATAACAAACTGATTTTCCTGCTGTTTAATGCCCTTTAATATATCGACCATGACTTTTCGCGATTCGTAATAAGGAGATCCCATATCAAAGCCGGCTGTCGTTATTGTCAGCACAAGCGGCTGTCTTCGGGCACCCATGCCGGATTTAATTACATTATATATGTCATCCGTCGGCCACGCATGTCGCTCATCGCAAATTGCGCAATGCGGATTTAGACCGTCCTTATTACCGCTATCTTTCGAAAGCGGTTTAAACGACGAAGCTGTCGACTCCATCAGAATAGAATTAGCATATGTATCCAAATATTTTTGCAGATCCGGACTTTTATCAATCATTTCTTTTGCCGCCTCCCAGCAAATTTTTGCCTGATCGCGGTCTACCGCAGCCGAATATATTTCAGCTCCCGCCTCCCCGTCAAGCACCAACATATAGAGAGCTATGCCCGCTGCAAATGTTGTCTTCCCATTTTTGCGGGGCACCTCGATGTCGGCATAATTAAAACGACGTACCCCTCCCCCGCGATACCATCCAAACACACACCAAATAATAAAGCACTGCCAATCCTCCAACTCAAACTCCTTCCCGGCCCATTCGCCTTTATAATGTTTTAGAAGAGTAAAGAAAACAAACGCCTTTTTTGCTGCCTTCTCGTTAAAGTATAATCCTTTCTCTGTCGAATACCTCAAATCGTCCAGGTGTCTTTTCACTGCCAGTTTTTCATATTCGCCGGCAATCCTTTCCCCGGACATCACCCGATCTATATAGTGTAACGCTTTCTCTTTATATATTTCAGCTTTCTTTGTTTTCATAGATTCTTTAATAATGCTCCTAACGGATCGTCTTCGTTTTTATTTTCAGTTTTTACTTTAGAAGCAGAAGCCGGGGTTATCCCCAGTTCTACCGCCCACATTTTCGCATTTGCCAGGTATTCAGTCGCAGCTTTATCAAGCGGATTGCGGATATATTTCACCGCTCCCTTATCGGACACCTCCTTTACAATCCTTCCTCCTTCGTCCGGATCGGACAATTTTTTCTCGGCCTCTATGTATTTCCCGAACTCATTTGCATACATCATAACAGCATTAATATTTACGACATCCAATATACCCTTATCCGACAATTGCTGCGCAACAATTTTGTATACCTTACGCCCCATCTCGCACATATAATCCGGCGCCTTCGGAATTTTCGTTATTTTATCGTATACAATCTCATCCCGAAGACGGCAAGGCTGGTCTGTCCCTTTCAAAGCCTTCAAACTATTTGCTATCGGTTTTCTGCCTTTCCCCATAATCCTATTATTTTAAAAACTTCCAATTTTGCATACACGCGAAGAAGGCCGGGTTGTGGTCTCGGAAGCAACACTTAAAAGAGACCAACACCCCCCTCCCCTTCTGCAAATTTCGCGTGTTAAATTTATATTTCACATGTTTATATCAAAACAATTTGTTAAATTCTTAAAGGTCAATAAATTACTTCTTTATTGCCCCTTGGTGTATTTAGTAACTAAAAACACATTGTATTTCTTCTTTTAAAGCCATCCTTAAAACAATTTATCTAGGACATGCACTGCCCTATTATTTAACCTCGTCTCTTCCTCTATCGCGCTTAAATAAATCTTTGTCGTTTCGATGCTTGCATGCCCTAGCATCTGTTGCACCTCGTCGATGGTTGCGCCAGCTTTCAGGGAGAGGATTGCAGCTGTGTGACGGAGACTGTGCCCCGTAATTCTTCTGTCTTCTATTCCTATCATACAGAGATATTTTTTAATAATCCGATTGATCCGGCGGGGTGTCAGCTGGCAACCGGGGTTCATACGGGAGTGTGAAACAAAAAGCGGGCTACCTTCGGTTATGTCCTCCCGGCACAAAAGGTAATCGTGTATTGCTTCTACAATCTTATCTGTAATACCAACCTCGCAATCTTTTTCGCTGTGTCCCTTCCTTTGCAATCTCGCGGTATATTGCGCTCCTTTTACCACATCTCCGACAGCCATCCGGCAAACTTCAACAGCCCTTAACCCGGCGCGGACCATTAAGTTTATTATCGCAAAATCTCTTTTCCCGACAACTTTACCGGTATCAATAACAGCTAAAAGCCGCTTTACCTGATCCCTCTGCAAATATTCTTTTTTAAATCCTCTGTACTTCCGGGGAGAATGTACCCCGGCCGCAATATTTTCGTAAAGCCCCCGGTATTCAAGCCATTGAAAAAACTTCCGGACGACAGTCAGGTAAAGATCGAGCGTGTTGCTCGCCTTACCGGTTTTAACAAGATCCGCTTTATAACGGATAATATCCGCCCTCCGTATCTTCCAGAATTCGACCTTGTTGATCACAACCCACCGGACGAATTGTAATATCACAATACGGTAGCTGTTCCGGCTTAAATCGCTCACATCCTGTTCCTCTAAAAACTCTGTAATCAACACTGTCAAAGGTTTATTCCCCATCATCCACAATTTTAAAAGCATCATCATTTATCGTCCGGCTCCAGTCGATCTTTTTGTCCTTCACCAACTTTTTTAATATATCTTTTGCAAGTGCAATCACACCAGGCATTACATCTTTAATAAACAATGCATGTTCCGGCACTGTTCCGGCATCTTTTTTCTTTTGCTGTACAACTCTTATAATATCAATCAGTTCACTTTCCATTTATCAGCTTTTTATCTCTGTTTCCTTTCTCGATATTGCATTTACGGCAAACGGATTGCCAGTTTGTTTTATCCCAAAAATCACCGCACATGGCGACAGGGACAATGTGATCCACCACCTCCGCCGGGGTGATTCTTCCGGCTTTCCGGCATATCTCACAAAGCGGATATTTTTCCCTAAAAGCCTTACTTTCGCGAGTCCATCTGGCCGAATGGTATTCATCCCGGCTTCTCGGGCGGCTCTCCATTTTCGTTTCAGACTTATTACTATATCCTCTATTCCATGGTCGGGGATTCTTCTTCGCTTTTGTCGGCATTTTGTATTGAATTATATCTTACTATCGTCTCTCTCATCACAACCCGCTCACCGTTACATACATTACAACAAACAATCTCACATCGATCCTCATTATCCGCCGAAACCCGCAAACGCCCTTCACCTTTACAGCGGGGACAAACGATAATTTTTTTATCTCTTAATGTTATCACAACTCAATTAGTTAAATTATTGATTGTTTAAAATAATTTGAGTTGTGCGTTCTTTGAAACATTGACGAAGCATACTGATTTGTTATCACGACGCGCCCAACGACAATATCCGAAGACACCCAACCATTCATTTTTTTCCTTTCGTGTGTATGGTGTTACCGAACCCAATGGGCATCTTCTTCCAGACTCAAAAAAACAACGTCCACAGGAGAATGGTCCTATAATTTCTGTTACAAGAAATTTTTCACCTTTGTATTCTATTATCTTTCCTATAGCATGCTCCATCATTTAAATTGTTAAAATTATACTGCAATTTTTAGCATAACCAAGCGTTTTGCAAGGGATTCACACAGTGCTTTCGCCATGTTTACTTCAACTGCATTCCCGATAAACTTTTTTTGATCGGTTTGCGTACCGATGAGTTTATAGTCCTTTGGGAAACCCATAATTTGCTTTAATTCGGGAATTCTGAGCATCCGCATTTTAATATCCACGATACCATAGAGAGCCATAAACTCCTTTATTTTCACCATAGCCGGAGAGTCGGAGGGTTCAATAACGATAGCCACGTCACCTGTTTCTGTACAAATCAGGTAAGGGGGCATTTTATCCATTCGAGCGATAAGGGTAAAACATGGATTGTCAACGGAACCTCCTGCGGATTGAAATTGCGGGTTCATCAGGTAATGCCATTTCCTATTTGCCGTTATGGTTTGAGCGGGTTCATCAATGGATGCCCCTACGTTTCCGAAACTTGTATTCATAATCCACGGCTTACAGCTTACCAAGTTGTATTTAGGATTCGTTGTAACAGCCCCCAAAGGCTGTTCGTCTGATACGGGCTTACTGTTCCCGAACTGCTGGTCGATGAACCGGCAGGCAACGAGCCGCTGCTTGGGTACGGTCATCAACGCCGGGCAAGGTTGGTCGGTGGCTGCAAGTTGCCCGCCGCCGGAGTAGTAGTTCATAAAGAAAGGAGATACGAGCGAGAGCCTGTCTTTGGTCGTTACGGTCGGGGCTGGGCTTGAAACGGAATGAATGTTGTCCCCGTTCCCGTAGTATGCCGAAATGAACGAGTGATGATCTCGTGTGATGACTGTACCGGCTGGCTCGTCAATTGATGAACTTTTTCCGTCGGGGCTTCCTCCGTAATATTTCGATAAGAAACTCACTCGTGGCATTCCGGGTTTATTTTGGCTGGTAACAGCGGGACAAAGTGCGTTGATATTGGGAGCTTTATCTTTCTTTGCTCTGTTCATCGAGTTCATTTTTATCATAAATGCGCCCTTCCCTCCGGCAACAAATTTCACCAGCCCGGAGTAGATCCTTTCGAGCGTTGCATCGACCAAAGGCTTTTTCCGTCCAAAGATGCTTTCCCCTTCGTCATTAAAGTCAAGAACCTCCCGAACAGGTTTCCAGCGTTTGAGGTTCGTGCTGAACAAATCCCGTGTCGGTGTCTTGGTGTGAGTGGGTTCAGGAAACACGATAGGAAGCCCGGCGGCGGCGAATATGCCGAAAAACCTCTTTCGTGAGGTGTACGCCCCATAGTCGGCAGCGTTGAGTATGCGGTGCTTGAAATTGTACCCGTGAGCCTGAACGTCCGCAACCCATTTCTTATACAACCGTCCAGCATCTTTACTTATCGGCTTGTTGTTCTCGTCCAGGTCCCCCCAGCTCATAAATTCCTCCACGTTTTCAATCTGAATGTAGTCGGGTTTCAGGGCTTCGATATACCGGAAGAGGTGTTCCGCCAACGTCCGGCTGTCAGCATCACGGGGCTGCCCGCCCTTTGCCTTGCTGAAATTCGTGCATTCAAGGCTCGCCCATAACACAACGAAAGCATCGGGGTATAAAGCCCGCATTTTCAAAACGTGTTCAACGAGTGGGGAAAGTTCCAGTGTTCGGATGTCCTCTGTAAAATGTAGTGTGTTAGGGTGGTTGGCGGCATGGCTGGCGATGGCATTAGCATCGTGGTTTATGCAGGCGATCACTTTTGCACACTGCCTGTCGTTTAAACGTGCAGATTCTACACCAGTTGAAGTGCCTCCGGCTCCGCAAAATAGGTCAATATATAACAGATTCATAAAGATTAAAATGTTGTTTATTAAACTTTCATTTTTGAAATTTGTGCGATAAACAATTTCCGTATATCGTCATTTGCAGCATATTCCTTTATAATTCTTTCGACAGCAATACGCAGATTATTATCGTACATCGGAAGATGTGTTTTTAATATCAATTCAACCTTTTTACATTTATCCTTATCGGGGTATGTGTCGAAAAACGCTACTGCGGCAATTATGGCCGCATCGTCCATAGGAGGGGGGGGGATTTCTCATGATCCATATTTATTAATTAAAAAGACTGCAAACCGGGAACATAATCACTTATGCGGGTTAAACTTTCGTCGTATGAAAACTTAACTTCACCGACTGCCCCTTCACGCTGTTTTGCTACAATAATTTTCCCAACGCCCTTTATCGGTTCTCCGTCCATTGTTTTTAATCCGTAATACTCCGGTCGGTAGACAAGTAACACAACGTCGGCATCTTGCTCGATCGCGCCAGATTCCCGGAGGTCGGCGAGTTCCGGTTTTTTATCCGTTCTTTTCTCGCAATCCCGGTTTAATTGGCTTAATAAAATAACCGGTATATCTAATTCTTTAGCAAGCATTTTGACTTGTCCCGAAATCTGAGCGACCTCCTGTTCCCGATTATATTTTTTATCTCCCGAGGAATTTAACAACTGTAAATAATCGATATACAGGGCTTCGCATAATCCCCGTTTGTGCATCATCCGGGCTACGGATCTTATATATTGCATTGTCACTCCCGAACGGTCGTCGATGTGAATCGAAAGAGACGATAAAGAAGTTTGTGCGCGGGATAATTCCCCGAAATCCGCCTGACTTAACTTACCACGCCTATAGTCAGCCGGAGAAATATTTGTAACGGAAAGAATTAAACGATCAGACAGGCTGACCGAGTTCATTTCAAGGGAGAATGCGCAAACCGGAATTGCTGCTGTAGCCGCAGATTTTAACATGTGCAGCATTATGCTTGTTTTTCCACTCCCGGGGCGACCGGCAAGAATAACCACATCACCTCCATGCAATCCAGATAAAATTCGGTCAAGGCCGGAAAATCCAGTAGGAATACCACAAACCCGGCCTTCTTTTAGGTCACGCTCCCTCTTTAAAGCCATCTCCAGGCTTTTATTAACGACATCGGCAATATGCTCCATGCGCGAATTGCCCGACATCACTCCGTTTATCCTGTCTAATTCCGCAGCCGTCCGTGAAATTACCGTCGCAACATCTAATTTGTCGTCTCCGGCAATTCCGATCGTTTTGCTACCAAGTTTTACCAGTTCCCGCTGCACGTACTTTTGTACTACAATCCGGGCATAGTACCCAATCCGGGCAAAATCTCCGGTATAATTTGTAATTTTCGACAGGTAGGCATAATTGCCGGCCCTTTCAAGATCCCCGGATTTTTTAAGCTTTTCGGCAACCGAAACAAGATCAACCGGTAAGTTCTCGTTATCGGCTTTCAATATCGCAGCGTAAATACACTGGTTACGTAAATCATAAAACATACCCGGAACAAGAATCGAGGAAACTTCAATCAACGCATCCTCAAAGGTTAAAATCGTTCCCAGTATGGCGGCCTCGGCATCTTTTGCATGCAGTCCGCTAAAATTCAATTCCTTGCTGTTTTCCATTTTCTTGTTGTTTTAAATATTCCGGTTTAAACCAAACCGCAATCATTTTTTGCCGCCAGTTTTTAACTGGCTTGCCCTTACTATCCTTCCACCCGCCTTCCGCGTAATATTCGTATGCCTTTTTTGCAGCTTCTTCCGTGTACCCTTTCTCATTAAAATAATCCACTACCTCTTCTTTTGCCGGAGGGATAAAATCATTCTTTTTCCTCTTTCCCGGGATTTCTTTCCCGGGATTTCCAGTTTCTTCCCCGCCCATTGTAGTTACGACAGCATTATCCGGGATTTCAGACAACCAAAACTCTTTTGTAATATGTAATTGTCGTTTCCCGTCCAAAGCTTTCAAAAAGACATCTTGTATATCCTTCGAGGTAAGTATGCTATATTTTTCATACAGTTTCCGCGAAAATATACCCCGTTTCAGGCAGGTGTTAATAATCCCGGTTATTTCGTCTTTAGCAACCATCCCGCGCATATCCCAGGCGAATAACGCTGCGTGATCTTCCCCCCAATCGATGTAATATCCATTCCGGAATATATTGCACCTCAATTTTATCAACGCACAAATTCCGACAGAACCACATTCGACGGATAAAAACTTAATTTCTTCTTTTTCAAAAAAATCCACATCAAACGGGAAATAATCCAATCCCTTCTTCGGAGGCCTTGCCATGCTTAATCGTTTTTGCGGGTTCTGCCAACCCGGGTAACAGTATTCGTTCTTATTCTCACAGGTCGCTGATCCATCTCATTGCTTAATGTAATCGTAAATTGCAGGGAGAGGAACAAAAACATTGTAAATGCCTTTCGTAAATTAGGCTCGATGATCTCGTGCCTGATAAGGTCAGACAAATTACTGTTCGTTAAATGTTCTGCAACTCTTCTTGTCAGATCGGCAACATTCCTTATGCCCCATTTTCTGTAAATACTTTTCTTATGGGTGTGGACTGTATCGACGCTTACAAAAAGTGTATCGGCAATCTCCTTCTCCGAACCTCCTAACGCCAGATATCCGGCGACCTCTGCCTCCCGGTTACTAAGCGACAACATGATCCGACATTTTTGCAATTTCTTCGGCATGCAACTGCTCCGCTTCCATGCCTGCAAACGCGATCTTCCTTGCCTCTTTGATCAGATCCGGATGATTTATAACATCTCCGCTCCTGATAATCTTAGCCACTGCCGCAGAGGAAATACCGTATTTTTTAGCCAACGCCGATTTCGTTCCGTGTGGCAAGTAATCCCACCATTCTTTTTTTGCTTTCATTATTCTACAATTATTAAATTATTTACTTTACAAGGCTCCATGGCCAATTCATTGCATTTCCCCGGGCGCCAGTCGTCAAGCCATCCTGTTAAATGGTTGTATCCTTTTACCCGTCTCTCGTTATAAAATTTACCGGTAAGCATTTCTTTCCGGTAATCCCGTTCCGGCCGGATGGGTCTCTTATTCTTTTTCATGCCTATTTAAATAAGGATCTTCCGGGAAGTCGTATACAGATACTGCTTTCCCCTCCTTTATCAACCCCAGGAAATCGATTTTTAACATTATCATCATCCGGAACATTTCGTACTGCTGCTTTACAGGAATGCAGCGTACAGTTCTTTTGCTCTCGTCGATACAAAGAAACGCTTGCGCCTCGGTGTCATATCCAAATACGGTTTTACCTATTCGGATCGCATAAAACCCGGCCTTCTCGTCGACAACCGTGTAATCGGCAACATTAGTACCCGGCTTGTAACACATCGAAGCCATGCCCTGTAAGGGTATATAATCCCGGCCATGAAAAGGCATTTTCCATAACGCCTCGGCAGGATACAGAACCGGCAAATATTCTACGATATGTTCCTCCAGTGCTGCTAATGTAATTCTACCGGAAATACCCCAGCGGGAAACCCTTTTTATCCCTTCCGGAGTCTTAACCAGCAAACCGGAAAAAGCGTAGCACCATACATCCGAAAATAAATCCCTCTCCATAACTCTATTAATCATTTATTTAACATCCTGTATTTGCGCTGCATCTCGGCTTTGTCGCACATTAGCAAGTCGGAAAAGGAGTACTTTTCGGGTTCGCCTGAACCTTTTATCAACTTGCTATCCCGCCACCGGCGGAATGTAGAATATGAAACCCCAAGTATTTCCGCCGCAGTAACTCCGTCTACCCGGATATGACCGTACAAAAGCTTGATAACCTCCTTTATAATCTCACCCATCGGCCTTACTGCATCGTATTGTACCACCTTTTCCATATCGAATATTTATTCGTTTCTTACTTATCCCCTAAACAGGGTATTTTGTTAATTTCGTTTGCAATAGTTTATTTTTGTTCATATATTTGAATCTGAAAATAAACTATTGCAATTGGGTTTAATTTTCACAAACAAATATATTCAATAAAAAATTGATTAAAATAATTATTGATCAATTTTTTATTGAAGTAGTATTAATTTAGATTTATTCTAAAGAATGGAATTTAAAGATAGACTTAAAGTGCTACTTGAAAATAAGGGGATTACAGTATATCGTGTTTCAAAGGATACAGGTATTAGTAATCAATTACTTTCAAATTACATTAATGGTATATCTGAACCTAGAAAAGATAAGCTTAAAATATTAGCTGAATATTTTAATGTAAACATAGGATGGCTATTAACAGGGCTCGGTGACATACTCTCCAATGGTGACAATGAAGTGCTAAATATTATTGCCGAAAAAGCCCCAAAATATAAACGTGTCAAGCAAATAAGTACCTCCGATATAAACTGGATTCAGATTCCATTTATTCCGGTGCATGCACGGGCTAACTTTGCAGAGAGTTTCGAAACAAATGTACATGAAACAGAATCAGTCCTGATTCCCCGGATTCCTGGTATAAATTACGAAAACGGGCGAATATTTGAAGTAGACGGCGACAGCATGGAACCGACTCTGATCACGGGTGAACAAGTATTTTGTGAATACGTTGATCCGGCCGATTGGAAATATATTACCGGCCCAGTTGTCGTAGCATTCGGCAACAACATGGTTGTCGTAAAGCGAATCAAGGAAAACAACTTGTCGAAGGGCGAATTAACCCTTACTTCCGACAACGAAATCGGTGGTAAAATAACCCTTACCTCCGAGCAAGATCAAATTCGTTTGATATATAAAGTAAAATATACAGTATATAAACCGATACGTTAAAATATCGAAAAAGTGGTGTGAATTTTTCGATATTAAAAAGAAATTGAATAATTTCTATGGATGTTTGTAATCTATGCCTAATAAAACTATTAAAATATCATTTTTTCAAATTATAGTATTTTTATTATCTATTTACATAGTAATAATAATGATATTACAGCTCTTTGTGAACTTTTCACCGGAAATGGAAAAATTATTATGGACAATAGATACCGGAATATGCTTTATATTTATAATCGATTTTTTTATAAGTTTTATTACTGCCAAAAATAAAAAATCTTATTTATTAAGATATGGGATAATCGATCTTGTCGCCAGTATCCCCAACGTAGGTTTTCTTAGAATTGGGCGTTTGGCTAAAATAATTCGAGTTATAAGAATGGTTAAAGCATTCAAATCTATTAACGAAATCGTCAAACAAACATTCCAAAACAAAGGAGAGGGTATTTTTAAATCGGTTGTTGTAATATCTATTCTACTGGTTATCGTATCTTCAATGCTCATCCTTATATTTGAAAAAGGCATAGGAGAAATAAGTACAGCAAATGACGCTTTTTGGTGGACAATGTATACTTTACTAGGCATGGATTATAGTGCCCCTCCTGTATCATTTGGGGGTAAAACGATTGCCATTATATTGGCATTAGCAGGGATGACCTTATTGGGATCATTCACAGCGTATTTAGCAGAAAAATTTTTCAACAATAAAAATAACAGCTATGGATTTTAAAGATCAGATAAAATTGCTCAGCGAAAGAGTAATTAAATTAAAGGACAACATTGCAACCGAAGAAGCTACTAAAACAGCCTTAATTATGCCTTTCATTCAAACGTTAGGATACGATATTTTTGATCCCACAGAAGTCGTTCCCGAATGTATTTGCGACATTGGCACCAAGAAAGGTGAGAAAATTGACTATACGATTTTTAAAGAAGGCGAACCTATTATCTTAATTGAATGTAAACACTGGAAGCAAGATTTAAGCCTACATAGCGGACAATTATTAAGGTATTACCATGTTTCAAAGGCCAAATTCGGTATTCTTACAAATGGAATAATTTACCGCTTTTACACAGACCTTGTCGAAGCTAACAAGATGGACGAAAAACCATTTTTTGAGTTTAATTTAGAGGATCTAAGAGATAGCCATATAGAAAAATTAAAAGAATTCCATAAAAGTTATTTTGATGTTGACAGCATCCTAAATACTGCCAGTGAATTAAAATATACTAATGAGATCCGTAATTTAATTATAAAAGAAATTGCAGAGCCTTCTGACGAATTCGTGAAATATTTTGCCAAACAAGTATATCCTTCTATGATTACAAAACCAATTTTGGAACAATTTAGAGATATACTGAAACGCGCCTTCCAGCAATACAACAGCGACTATCTTAATGATAGATTAAAATCGGTGATCAAATCAGAAGGAATCGAAGAAAAGAATATAAATATCGAAGAAAAGAATGAAATGCCCGCACCCGAAAATGACGATAGAGTCGTTACGACGGAAGAAGAACTACAAGGTTTTTATATTGTAAAATCTATCCTTCATGGCAAAATTGATTTGAATCGCATATACCAGAGGGATACTATCTCTTACTTTGGAATTTTATTAGATGATAATAACAGAAAACCAATATGCAGGCTACATTTCAACAGCGGGAAAAAATACGTTGAAACTTTTAATGCAGAAAAAAAAGGCACAAAGCATTTTATTGAAACTGTCGAAGACATTTACAATTTATCAGACGACCTTACCCTAAGTTTATCAAATTATCTCAATAATTAAGCTATGCAACAACTATTTCTAATTGTAATTATTACATTATATTCCTTGCCAGCTTTTTGTCAAAAAGACAACAATTTCAAAATTGAAAATGGCGCTCTCATCTGGCAAAAAGTGTATGAAAGCAAACTTAGTCCCGAAGGGATCAGCAATCAACTGAAATCAAAAGGAGTTGTAAAACACGTTAGCCTTTCAAACAATATGCTTACAGGCGATATTAATACACAGGCAAATTATAAAGGCGCCGGTTTCCGAGAAATGAATATTCCTATGTTTGTACCCCGCAATGACATAAGTTGCTCCGTTACTATTAATTTTAAAGAGGGACGATACCGGGTTACATTAAGGAACTTTAAACTAATTGCAAACACAGAAGACCCCTTAACAGAGATCGGAGAAACTAGCACATTAGAAACTTATGCCCTGAAAAAAAGAAACACAGCTTTCAAGGACAATTTCCTAGGAGCACCTAGTCAAATATACAATTATACTTTCAACAGTATTTTCCTGATAAAAGATATAGAAAACGACAACTGGTAATAAAAAATTGACACTAAATTAAAATTTAAATATATTTGCATAAGCCATGTTTAAGGATCGATTAAATTTATACAAACAAATAGAATCGGAAAGAAGCTCTAAGTTGCTTGTTTATATTACCGGTTCTCGTCCAGGATTAGAAACTCAAATTGCGGACGATATATTACCTATGTTTACAGAACACCTGGACCGCATTGGAGATGTTGAAAAAATATCTCTATTTCTATATACGTTCGGCGGAAACACCTTAACAGCATGGAGTTTAGTTAATCTGATTCGGAGTTTTTGTAAAAAATTCGAAGTTATCATCCCATCCAATTGTTTTAGTTCTGGAACTTTAATCAGTCTTGGTGCAGATAATTTAGTAATGACCAAACAAGCATGTTTGGGACCGATCGATCCTAGCGTGAACGGGCCATTAAATCCTAGTATTCCGGGTATTCCTGATCCTAATGCAAAAGTACCTGTTAGTGTAGAATTTGTAAATGCTTATATCGACTTAGCAAAAAATGAATTGGGAATTACTGATCAGGAATGGTTATGCAAGTTGCTTATAGATTTGTCTCAAAAAATCCATCCTTTAACATTAGGACAAGTGTATAGATCAAAAAATCAAATACAAATGCTAGCCCAAAAACTTTTAAGTTGGCAAAATTTAGGCAAAGATTCAGAAGACAAAATCATTAAGTTTCTTTGTAGCGAGTCAGGTAGCCATGATTATTCAATCAGAAGAAAAGAGGCTTCCGATTATTTAGGCTTAAAAATAGAAAAACCTACAGAAGAATTTTATCGTACTATTAAAAATATATTTGACGATATTAGTAATGAGCTAGAACTCAATAACGGTTTTAACCCTTCAATCATGACAGCACAAACTAACCCATATCCATATTCTTTCAGAAGGGTATTAATCGAAAGTGTAAATTATGGAACAGATGCTTTTATAAGCGAAGGTACTTTAGAAAAAAGAGTACAACCAACACCTCCTACAGGAATGATGCAGGAATTCATTAATGATAATAGAACTTTTGAAGGCTGGAGACATGAAAACAACTAATACAATGAAGGCAAAAACAATTTATGGTTCGTCTTATGCTGCATGCATAAATAACCATTCATCTTCTTATCCTATTTATCGGGAAAATTCTGCAATAAAAAACACAACGGCAGAATATATCAAAAATAAAAATACCGAAATAAAGATACAACCCAATACTAAAAAGTAGGAACTTTACATTAAGAGTTATACAAAAGGGGCCGGAATATCCGGCCCCTTTCTTTTTTCCCAAATTGATAACAGTCACTGTTCATCACGCCCGAATCTACGAAAATCATTCATTAAGCCTCTGCTTAGTATAAAGCCGTACGCTTCATTCTTTGCCTCCATCTCCCGGAGTAATAACTTAACAAGCTGATCTACCGTTAAACCCAGTAACTTTTCGGTTAGTTCATGCTTATTGCATGACACTGTTAAGTTTGTACTGTTCATCAATTAGAATTAATAAAAAAAGACAGGGTCTCCCAGTCCGCCAAGACACCTTATACGACACAACGTATACCTACGGGATTCCCTGTCTATATTTCTTCAAATATACGCAGTGTCATTTTACATCTATGTCTTGGCGACATAAATGTAAAAAATAAAATTATCAAAACATTAAATATAAATGTTAAAACCCGGTGAATTACCGGGGGAAACAATATTCAGGGAAGTATAAAACTGTCAAACAATCATTAAATCAGATGTATACAGAAATAAAACTTTGCTCAAGTTTTTAGCCGTCCTTTTCTTTCGGAAATTACATGACTTCCGGTATTGTTTTTTTTAGATTCCTTCCCGAAACTCATCGATCAGCCGGCATACCTGGCTGATATGCTCCTTACCTCCCCAGCCTTTAAAATAGTCGTGATCCATCAACGCCTCGGCATTTTCTTCGGCAGAGAGCTTTAGGTATTTATCCAATTGCGCTTCGGTTGCGTGATTTGTCAGAATCATTATTGCCGCTTTAGGAATACCGGACTTACGCATATTCGTCGCTCCGGAACGTCGTGCAGTATGGGTTGTTACTGCCTCCCATTTTTCCATTACCCGCTCCCGGATCTTTCCCCCTTCGGTCCGGTATACAACGATAGTACTGCAAATCCCGGCACACCGGCACAACTCTTTTATATGCTTATTGATCTTCTGATTCGTTATTTTTTGTTCCAAATCAAACCCCTCGGACAAAATTTCTCTGATAACCCGGTGCATCGGTATCCGGACCGGTTGCCGTTTATGTAGTGCAGCCCCCTTTTTCGGTAAAATAGTAATACATCCGTCCTGAATATTGTAATCTTGTATCCGGTTAAAATCCGATACCCGCAAAGCCGTATAAGCCCCGATCAGGAATTTTTTTTTGACAAGTTCGAGACTCTTAATCTTTGCGGCGATATTCTGCGGCCGGGTGTCAGCACAGACAGACATTGCCAAGCGCTCATCGATCTTTAGCTCATACAGCTTCCGCAATTCTTCCTCGTTCAGATAAATTGCATCGGCGGTCTCTGCTTCCACTTTAAACAACCGGTAATCCTGGTTATTATGCAGCTTGTCTATAAGCTCTGCATCACGCATCCACTTCTTTATCTGTTTAAAATGGGTGCCGATATAATTCCGGGAATACCCTAACCCGATAAGCCACCTCCTGAATTCCTCCGCAAATTTCAGCGTTATATTATCGAATGTCAGCCGAATACCTTTAACCTTTTCGTACTCCCGCAGTTTATTAAACGTAGTCCGATACCCCTTTAAAGTCTCTTCCGTTTTCCCGCAATTCTTAATATACTCGTCGGCGTAGGTTAAAAATAGCTGGTCGTTTCGTCTTATATCGATCGCGTTCTTTCCCGACAAAAACTGTGCTACTTTTTTCCGGAAATCATCCGGGGTCGGAGTCCTGAAATCTTGTTTAAAGTACAATATCGCGCTCTTGATCGCCGCCTCGACAGCTTCGATCTTGTTGTTTATTGCAGATGCCTCCGGAGATGCCTTACAACGTTGTTTTTTAAATAACGTCGTTTTTACACTCTCTCCGGTCGGATAGGTATAACGCTTACCGTTAAACGTAATACTTGCCCGGATAGTAGAATTTTCACGGCTGGGATTATCGAGGGTAAAGGATACTTTCATATGTTGGGTAAATGTTGGGTAAATGCTTTTTTCGGTGTTGGGCTGAATGTTGGGTCAAATGTTGGACTTTTTTACGAATATTGCAAATATTCATATGACTATTTAAAACACCAAAGCCGCAGGAAACCTGCGGCTTTACTAGCTTTTTCAGCTCGGATTTGTGCCCGAAACAAGAGTTGAACTTGCACGGCCTAACGGCCACTACCCCCTCAAAGTAGCGTGTCTACCAATTCCACCATCCGGGCTTTTCAAAATTTCAATGTGCCCAAAACAGGACTCGAACCTGCACATCCGTAAGGACACTAGTCCCTGAAACTAGCGCGTCTACCAATTTCGCCATTTGGGCTTTTTCTTTAGCGATGCAAAGATACAAACAATTCCGTTACCTCCAAATTTGCAGAGGATGAAATTACAAAAAAATTCATCCTCTGCTTTCGCCCCCACTCATATGTCCGTAACCATTTCATTGGCAGCATCCAGTACATTATTCTCGAAACTATCCAAATAGATTTGAGTCGTTTTTTCAGAATCATGCCCGAGTCCTTCACTAATGACGGATATCGGTATCCCGGAACGTTTCGCAATCGAAGCCCATGAATGCCGGGCGACATAAGTTGTAAGCGGAACGCGCGAGCCCAATATCGAACCGACGGTTTTCAGCCGGCGATTGATCTTCCGATAACTGTTTTTATACTGACTGAATTCATTTTTGCCCGGGAAAAGGATGATCGGAAAGATAAAAGCTTTCCGGTCGGTCAGATTATTGTATTTTCGTATAATCTCCATTGCCCGGTCCGTTAATTTTATATTCAGCTTCTGTCCCGTTTTCTGGCGCGAATAATAAATACGGTCACCGACAATATTAGCTACCCTCAGGAATGCAATATCCTTAAATGACATGCCCCGCATATAAAAACTAAAAAGAAAGATATCCCGGGCCATTTCCAAATGAGGCATAGAAGACAAATCCAGATTTTTTATCTGGGCAATCTCATCCTTATATATTGCACGCTTTACTGTTTTCTCTTTCCGGATCGTAATCTTTTTAAAAGGATAATGATCTTCAGATACGATCCCATCTTTAATCGCCCGGTTAAAAACCGAACGAATGGTTCGGAGATAAAACGAAATGGTATTGATTTTACATCCCCGTTCCTGCAAATGGGCCTCGAAATTCCGTAAAAAACTGTAATTGACCTCTTCAAATGTCAGATTCTCTTTCCCGCAGAATCGCCGTAAAATACCCAGTGTTCCTTTATATACATTTGAATTTCCATTTTTTCCAACCCGTTCCAAAGAGGTGATAATCTCCCGGATATAGTCAAAGACAGGGACCCTTGACGTTTTATGATAATAAGCCTCAAAAATATCCTCAACAGAATAATTGATACCGGAAGCCTCACAATCCAAGATAATCTTTTTAAGCTTCATGATTTCACATTCTATACTGTAATTTATCCTTTGCCATTCCCTTCTCTGTTCCGGTGTGCCAAATTTTTCGTTAATCATAGATCTTTTCAGATCCCATTGCTCAAACATGATACGCTGAGGCAATTGGATAACACGTCTTCCCTTGTTGTGAAGAATTTTAATTACAATAGGACAGACTCCTTCACGAGTCATTTTTTGCTTGTCAATCATTACTTTTAATGTAGCCATAAGTGTATGTTTAAATAATAGTTCATGATCCTATAAGTATACGATTATCGGCACAATTGTTCTACAATTTGTACTGTAAAGCTAAAATCGATAAACATTTTTTACAATAAAATGCCAACAGGTCAAAAAATGAAAATTAAAAAGGTAGTATCAGACAATCTGCATGAATTGCATCAAAAGGACCTGACAAATGTTGGTACGGGGAATCGACGTATTTGATAATGACAAAAGCGACATCACCAACAAAGCATTAATCAGCATGCCTATATATGTTATCCACGCAAAATAACAATACCCCTCTTCGGTTATATAGTCAATACATCTACGCTTGCCCGAGAATGCCGCCACATTTCAGGTTTACTCACAAAAAAACCCTTCGAAACTTTTTATTTTCAAAGGGTTTGTCTTTTTTCTGTTGTCCCACCAGGACTCGAACCTGGACTGACAGAACCAAAATCTGCTGTGCTGCCATTACACAATGGGACAATCATTTCCTTCTAAGACGGTGCAAATGTAAAACTTTTTCTATTTCCTGCCAAAAAAAGTGCAGAATTTAAATCAAAATAATTATTTTCGTGCTTTGTAATTTTGGAATGATATGGATTTACAGGCACTTCCTGCCTGCTGAATTTTAATATTTTTTTATCACAAAAAACAAGGAAAAATCAATTAATAGCCAATGTATAAGATTCAAAATCATCCGAATTTAAATTTCCAACTGATTAACAATCTGGTCGGTTGGGTAACATTCATTATTGCCAGTCTCACCTATATTTTTACGGTCGAGCCGACAGCCAGTCTGTGGGATTGTGGCGAATTCATCACCACATCTGTGGGATTGCAAGTAGGGCATCCTCCCGGAGCCCCGTTATTTATGATTATATCCCGCCTCTTTGCTATCTTCGCCCCCAGCCCTGAAAAGCAAGCGGCAATGATCAATTACATGTCAGCCCTTGCTTCCGGCTTTACGATACTGTTTTTATTCTGGAGTATCAGCCACCTGGCCCGTAAGCTGATTATTAAAACACAGGAATGCACCTTAGGTCAGGTGATTGCCGTCATGGGAGCCTCTCTGATCGGAGCATTGACCTATACTTTCACGGATACATTCTGGTTTTCCGCTGTGGAAGGAGAAGTATACGCCCTGTCTTCCCTGTTTACCGCACTGGTGTTCTGGGCGATCCTGAAATGGGAAAATGTAGCATTCGAACCTTACGCCAATCGCTGGCTCGTGCTGATTGCTTATTTAATCGGACTTTCCATCGGTGTACACCTATTGAACTTATTGGCCATTCCAGCCATCGTATTTGTATATTATTTTAAAAAATACACACCGACCAGGTCGGGGGTTATCAAAACAGGACTGATCTCTTTGGTTATCCTTGGGTTTACCAATTTCATATTTATCCCGGGTGTCGTAAAAATCGCCGGGTGGTTCGAACTGATGTTCGTCAACGGTATGGGGTTGCCCTTCAACACCGGCGTAATCATTTATGCCCTCCTGTTGATTATCGGTCTGACCTACGGAATCCGTTACACCTTGAATAAAAACAAAACGATCCTGAATACCATTTTTACTTGCTTTGTGGTTATGCTGATCGGATATTCTTCCTATTCCATGGTCGTTATCCGTTCTATCAGCGATCCTCCTATCGATGAAAACAGCCCGGATAATGTATTCGCCCTGTTATCCTACCTGAACCGGGATCAATACGGTGAAAATCCGTTATTTTACGGTCAATATTACAATGCTCCCCTACTCAAAATCGAAGAAGGGGCACCCAGATATTACCAAAATAAAAAAACAGGTAAATACGATGTCATCGGACATTCCCAGAAATTTGAATACGACAGCCGTTTCTGTACGTTCTTCCCCCGTATGCACAGCAGTCAGCGTCCTTATTTTGCACAGGAATACGAAGCCTGGGGAGGTAAGCCCAACGGTCCTGTATACAGGGTCAACGGAGAAGACGTACAAAGCCCCAGCTTTATGAACAATCTGCGGTATTTCTTCAATTATCAGTTGGGGCACATGTACTGGCGGTATTTTATGTGGAATTTCTCCGGAAGACAAAACGATATACAAGGTTACGGTGACATCCGTTACGGAAACTGGATCACGGGTATTAAATTCCTGGATCAGCTTCGTTTGGGAAATCAATCTGAAATTCCCGACACCCTGAAAAATGAAAAAGCACTCAATAAATATTACATGCTTCCTTTCTTATTGGGATTATTGGGCATGTTCTACCAATACCGTAAAGGCCGGGAAGGGAAACAGGACTTTTGGGTAGTCATGTTGCTCTTCATCATGACAGGTATCGCTATCATCATCTTCCTGAATCAGACACCGCGGGAACCACGGGAACGGGATTACGCTTATGCCGGTTCGTTTTATGCCTATTCTATATGGATCGGTCTGGGCGTACTATCGTTATGGGAATTTTTACGCAAGCGCATGAAATCTGCTCCGGCAGCCGTAATAGTAACAGGAATCTGTCTGGTAGCCGTTCCGGTCAACATGGTTGCTCAAAACTGGGATGATCATAACCGTAGCGGACGGTACGCAACAATTGCCAATGCCAAGAACTACCTCAACTCCTGTGCACCGAATGCCATTCTCTTTACCTATGGGGACAATGATACATTCCCGTTATGGTATGCCCAGGAAGTAGAAGGGGTAAGAAGAGATATACGCATCGTTAATCTCAGCCTGCTTAACGGAGGCTGGTATATTGACCAAATCAACCGAAAAGCTTATGAGAGCGACAGAGTTCCGATTTCCCTCACCCACGATCAATATCACGACGGAGTACGGGAGTGGACTGTCGTTCAGGAGCAAATCAAATCTGCCAACCTGAAGGATGTCATGGCATTTGTTGCCAGCGATAACCCCAATACCAAGGTCAGGACTTACTCCGGTGAATCCCTGGATTACATCCCGACCCGCAATGTCTATATTCCGGTGGATTCGGCCAAAGTCATTGCAAACGGAACCGTACGTCCGGAAGACGCCGATAAAATCGTAAAACAGGTAACGATACCTTTAAAAGGCAATATGATCAGCAAATCCAGCCTGATGGTACTTGATATTCTGGCTACCAACAATTGGGAACGTCCTGTTTATTTCGGTATCGGTATGGGCCCGGACAGCTATATGGGATTCGAAAATTATTTCCAACTGGAAGGAGCCGCTTACCGCGTCGTTCCGATTTATACCAAAGCAACGGATTACTATGAGTACGGACAGATCGATTCGGATATACTCTATGATAACCTCATGAACAAATTCGAATGGGGCAATATCAAAGACCCGAAAGTAAACATCGATTATTTCCACGATAATAACATCGGGGTGATGAAATACCGGACCACCTTCTTACGCCTTGCAGAAAAACTACAGGAAGAGGGTAAGCACGAAAAAGCCATCGCCGTACTGGATAAAAGTCTGGAAGAACTTCCATTGTCGCAGATTCCGCCGGACAACAGCCTGATCAATTATATCCCGCTTTATTACACCTTAGGACAAACAGACAAGGCAAATCACCTGTTGAATGAGTTGGCAACGATCAACTACCAAACCTTGAGGTATATCAATTCCCTTTCACCGGAAGATGCCCATAGCGGGGATATACCACAGGACGAACGGATCAGTCTGAATGTTCTCCAGATTCTGATCAATTTTGCCAGCCGGGCAGGTCAGTCCGATGTGGCTAAAGAATGGGCCAATCAGGTAGAAAGCCTTTATAATCCGACTGCTATTCATCCTTACCAACCGGAATTGCAGAAGGAAATAAAGGATACCAATCGTCCGTCTTAACTTATTGAATTCTATCGTTGTCCCGAAAGTTCCGTTAACGGACCATTTTGGGACAACTTTATTTTAAAACTAAAAATATTAATGACATGATTACAGTAGATCATATAAAAGAGCTAAAAGAGCGTGGTGACGCTTTGAGGAGGTATCTTTGACGTCGATCACAAAAAGATCGAATTAGAAGAAACGGAATTGCGCACTCAGGCTCCTGAATTCTGGAGCAATCCGAAAGAGGCAGAAGTCGTTATGCGGAAAGTCCGCGAATTAAAAAAATGGATTTCGGGATGTGAAGATATTCACCGGGCTGTCGGAGACCTGGAAGTACTTTTCGATTTCGCCAAAGAAGGCGAAGCCACGGAAGAAGAAGTCGAAAAGCAATACCGGCATGCATTGCAACTGATCGAGGACCTGGAATTGAAAAACATGTTGCGCGAGGAAGCAGATTCCATGAGTTGCGTATTGAAAATCAATTCGGGAGCCGGAGGTACGGAAAGCCAGGATTGGGCTTCCATGCTTATGCGGATGTATATCCGTTGGGCAGAAGACAACGGTTATAAATTAGCCATCAGTAACCTTCAGGACGGCGATGAAGCCGGTATTAAAACAGTGACAATGGAAATCGAAGGAGACTCGGCATACGGTTATTTAAAAGGTGAAAACGGCGTACACCGTCTGGTGCGGGTGTCTCCGTTCAATGCCCAGGGCAAACGAATGACCTCTTTCGCCTCTGTATTCGTTACCCCTTTGGTAGACGATTCAATCGACATTGTTATCAGCCAGGCAGCTATCAGTTGGGACACCTTCCGCTCCGGAGGTGCCGGAGGCCAGAATGTCAACAAAGTTGAATCGGGTGTACGTTTGCGCTATCAATACAAAGACCCGTATACCGGAGAAGAGGAAGAAATTCTGATTGAGAATACCGAAACCCGCGACCAACCGAAAAATAAAGAAAATGCACTGCGCCAATTGCGCTCCATTCTTTACGACAAAGAATTACAACATCGTATGGCTGAAAAAGAAAAAGTAGAAGCCAATAAGAAAAAAATCGAATGGGGATCGCAAATCCGCAGTTATGTTTTCGATGACCGAAGGGTAAAAGATCACCGGACAAACTACCAGACATCCAATGTGCAAGCGGTTATGGACGGCGATATCAATGATTTCATCAAAGCCTACCTCATGGAATTCGGCGGGGAAGGATAAAAAAATGGAGAATTAAAAATTCTCCATTTTTTATTTTTCTATCGTTTTTATTTCAACCAAAGTCCCTGTAATTCCGTTCTCGGTATGTAGACTTCGGCAACACCGCAAGAATAAGGTCCCAGGACATACTGCGGATAAGTAAAGCAAACCGCCGTCGGTGTCAGATTAAAAGCCGTAAATCCGTTTGTCAAGGTCGGTTTATCCGTAAAGCATCCTTGTTCATCTTTAAAATTACGAGCCAGCAAATCGTTGAGTTTTTCTGCTTCTTTAAAATTCAAAACCTGATCGGCAGCAACAAAAGCCTGCCGTTTGATATCGTAATTGAATGCATCAAAACCCGTCATACCATGGGCACCTCCCGTAAAAGTATATACCTGCATACGGACACTGATATAATTTTCATCCGCCATAAGGACGGTATCACTTACATACAACTGATAACTCCATACAGGCCGATTGATTGTATCTTTCTCAAACGTACTGAATAAATCGTCGGCATCTTTCTTCAATTGAGCCTGTAACGTATCAATGCGCTTCTGAATCGCCTCATTGACAGCCACACAGGCTTTATTTACTTTCGGATCGGCAGAAGAAAAAACACTTTTCTCTACATGCACTTCCCAATTCGGTGTCTCCTCAACAAACTTTACCTCAGACACATCAATTTGTACCGGTTTCTGACAACTTCCCAGCAGAAACACCAGGCCTGTCATTATCAATAAAATATTTTTCATTACTTATTTTTTTAGATTTTATACGGAGTATCCGGTTATTCGTTACACATATCGATAAAATAACGATGAAAAGAAGAATCATTCGTCAATTCCGGATGAAAAGACGTGGCGAGCATATTTTTTTCCCGGGCAGCTACTACATGCCCTTGAATTTCACACAGGACATCTACTCCGGCCCCGACTTTGGTCACATAGGGAGCCCGGATAAAAACCAAAGGAATCGGCTCGGAATTGACTGCCGGAATTAAAATATCCGTATCGAAACTATCAATTTGAGTCCCGTATGCATTTCTCCTTACCTTGATATTCATTACAGCCAAATGTTTCATCGGATCGTCTTCCAGTTCCTTTGCCAGCAATATCATTCCGGCACAAGTTCCCCATACCGGCAAACCGTTTTCGATCTTCTGCCGCAAGGGTTCCATCATACCGGTCCTTATCAGCAATTTACCGATCGTAGTACTCTCTCCTCCGGGCAAAATAATACCATCCAACTCCTCCAATTGCCCGGGATATCTGACATCCACAGCCTCATGTCCCAATCGTTCAATATGCAACTCATGTTCGACAAAAGCCCCTTGAAAGCCCAAAATTCCAATCTTTTTCATTCGATTATTCATTAAGCCAGGTATTTACACAAAATGTCCCAAGAATCAGTCTTTCCAGTAAAATAAAGCTTATCACTATGATTTCACCGCTGAAACTGATTTTTGGGACATCCTTATTACCAACCTCTTTCTGCGTACTTGTTTTCTAATGTTTTAATTTCAAGTCCGGACATCGGTTCTCCTAAGTTTTCGGACAATTCAGCCAACTTAGCCGGATCGTTGAAATAAGTAACAGCTTGTACGATAGCTCTGGCCCGTTTTGCCGGATCGCCTGATTTAAAAATACCGGATCCCACAAAAACACCTTCAGAACCCAACTGCATCATCAAGGCAGCATCAGCAGGAGTTGCAATACCACCGGCAGCAAAATTCACAACCGGCAACTTACCGTTTTCATGCACATATTTTACAAGTTCGAAAGGAGCTCCGAATTCTTTAGCCAAACTCATCAGTTCTTCAGCAGGTGCATTTTTTACCCGACGCATATCATCTGCAATCTGACGCATATGGGTAACAGCTTCCACAACATTTCCCGTTCCGGCTTCTCCCTTGGTACGGATCATAGCAGCACCTTCTCCAATACGGCGTAATGCCTCTCCCAGATTCCGGGCACCGCAAACGAAAGGTACTTTAAAAGCGGTCTTATCTACATGATACAACTCATCTGCCGGAGTCAGCACCTCACTCTCGTCTATAAAATCGATCCCTATCGCTTCCAATATCTGAGCTTCTACAAAATGTCCGATACGTACTTTGGCCATTACCGGAATAGAAACTGCCTTCTGAATTTCTTTTATCATCTGTGGATCCGACATACGGGCCACACCGCCGTCACGACGGATATCAGCCGGAACCCGTTCGAGCGCCATTACAGCACAGGCACCTGCAGCCTCAGCTACCTTAGCCTGCTCTGCGTTTGTCACATCCATAATAACTCCGCCTTTCAACATTTGTGCGAGGTTTTTATTTAATTCGTACTTTCCCATAAGGTTATATTTTATAAAATTAATATATAAGATATTATAAATCTCTGCATTTACGCAATATACATCTACGAGTTTCAAGTTCCAACATTCACCCCCTGTTTCACTTACATATTTTAGGTAAAAAGTTGTAAAATCTCATTAAATGTTCGCAAATATAGGAATTTAGTTTAAGAAAAAAGAGAAAAAGCGTAAACAAAGAACTGAAAATAGAAGAGAAAAAGCAATAAAAAAAATGCAGGAGGTATTCCCTCCCGCATTTCTTTTATATAGAGCCGGATCAGCTTAAACGACGGGCTCCGTCACTGATTTTTACCGGATATATTTTCGGCTCTTTACCAAATTCCGCCTTAAATTTAGCAATTGCGGTCTCGATAAAGTGATCGTATTTGTCTTCCGGTACCAAATTGATGGTACAACCACCGAATCCACCTCCCATAATACGGGAACCGGTTACCCCGCATTCTTTAGCCACATCGTTGAGGAAATCCAGTTCCACCGTACTCACTTCATACAATTTACTCATACCGTAATGGGTTGCATATACATTCTTACCCACGGTCTCGTAATCCCCTTTTTTCAAAGCCTCGCAAGTGTCAATCAAACGCTGATTCTCCTGAATGGCATAAGTTGCCCGCATATAATCTTCTTCGCTGATTTTACCTTTTACTTCTTCCAGCATTTCCATGTTGGCATCTCCCAGCAATTTAACTTCCGGATGGTTTACCGCAATGGCAGCAGCAGCCCGTTCGCATGATTGCCGGCGTTTGTTGTAAGGAGAATCCACCAACTCGTGCTTGGTGACAGAATCCACCAGCACTACTTTATATCCTTTCGGATTAAACGGAACATATTCATATTCCATCGTACTGCAATCCAAACGGATCAGATTCCCCTCCTTACCGAAGATAGAAGCGAACTGGTCCATAATACCGCAATTCACCCCGCAGTAGTTATGTTCCGTTTTTTGGCCGACCAATACCAACGTTTTCTTGTCAAAACCGCAATTATAGATTTCATTCAAAGCAAATCCATAGGTACTCTCCAAAGCTGCCGATGAAGAAAGACCGGCCCCCAGAGGTACATCTCCTGCAAAAACAGTATCGAAACCTTCGATTTTTCCTCCCCGTTTCTGCATCTCCCGGCACACGCCGAAAATATAACATGCCCACGAAGCTTTCGGCTTATCTTCCTCACGAAGGCCGAATTCGGTATAATCATCCAAATCCACAGAATAAGCTCTTACCTTATCGGTTCCGTTCGGCTTGATCTCTGCCAGAATTCCTTTATCGATTGCTCCCGGGAGCACACATCCTCCGTTATAATCGGTATGTTCCCCGATCAGATTCACACGTCCCGGAGAAAAATACAACATACCTTCTGTTCCGAATTTTTCTTTGAATTTCGTTCTTACTATATTAGTATCCATACTACTTTTATCTTTATTGTTCATAATCCATTACTCAACCGGTATGTTCTTGTTGACATTTTTCGAACCGGCAATCGCATAATACAAAAGGTATACCAACGCTCCGAAAATAACCCAATAACTGGCCAGGTATGAAGAAACGTCGGCAACGACACCTTGCAGTAAAGGCAATAATCCGCCACCGCAAACCATCACCATGAAAATACCGGAAGCAGCTTCCGTATATTTACCCAAACCTTCCACAGCCAGGTTAAAGATACCACCCCACATAACGGAAGTACACAAACCGCACAACACAAGGAGCATGATACTAACCGGAATTTCTGCCATTCCGAAAGAAATATCAGACTGGAAAACAGGCATTTTAATCGTACTGGAGATCGGAGTAAACATAGCCGCCAATGTCAAAATAATACCCAAAGCGGAAACAAAAACAAGCATCGCCTTGCTGGATACTTTCGCTCCGATAGAAGCGCCTACCAAACGTCCGACAAGCATTAAAAACCAATAGGTACCGACTACCGAACCCGCTGTCGTCGTATCGATACCAAGTCCGCCTTCGGTAGCACTACCGGTCATAAACGGATTGATAAACATCTGGATACCGACTTCTATACCTACATACAGGAAAATAGCAATCGCTCCCAATTTAAAATGCCGGAATGACAAAGCACTGTGTTCATTCTTTTCAGCCGTTTTTTCACTGACAGTCTGGCGCGGTTCGGGAATATTCACAAAGAAAAGCACGATAAATGCCAGCGCAAAAATACCAAGCGCCAGAAATAATGCCGGATTTGCATCCTGAATTGTGGCCGTACTCACATTGCTACCGATCAGATAACCTACCAATACGGGAACAATAGTTGCATTCAATGAGTTAAAGGAACCACCGATCTGTATCAACTGATTTCCTTTATTTCCGCCGCCTCCCAGGGTATTCAACATCGGATTTACGACCGTGTTCAACATACACATGGAAAAACCGGCAACAAATGCACCGATCAAATAAATAGCAAAACTTTCAGCGATACCTGAAAAATACTGAATCCCAACCCCGACAAAACCGACGATAATAGCCGCTAAAGCCGTCTTTTTATATCCGATTCTCTGCAACAGGAAACCTGCAGGAATACCCATAAAAGCATAAGCGATAAAATTGGCCGCATAACCCAATGTAGCCATCAGGTTAGAAGCACCGAACTGGCTTTTGACGATGATGCCCATCGGATTTTGTAAACCGGTTACAAATGAAATCATACCGAAAAGCATGATCATCATTATAATAGGCAAAGTGTAGTTTTTTTTCTCTTGTGTCATAATTTAAAATATTTAGTGTAATGATTATTCTGGAATTATTTTTCTATACCGAATTTATAGATACATTTTTGTGTATAAACCTCCCCGGGATGCAATACCACTGAGGGGAAATGAGGTTTATTAGGACTATCCGGGAAATGTTGCGTTTCCAGGCAAATAGCACTCCGTTCCGGATAAGTCGCACCATACTTGCCCTCAAATCCGCCCAGCCAGTTGCCCGTATACAACTGAACCCCCGGTTCTGTCGTATATACTTCCAGGGTACGTCCGCTCTCGGGTTCTGTAACTTTAGCGGCAAAAGAAAGCTCACCTGTCTCTTTTTTATTCAACACATAACAATGGTCATATCCCTTCCCGAAAACCAACTGCTCGAATTTGTCATCGATACGCTCTCCGACAACATGCGGAGTCCGGAAATCCATCGGGGTCCCGGCCACCGGGGCAATCTGTCCCGTCGGAACGGAAACGTTATCCATCGGGGTATAATGGTCTGCATTAATCGTCAGAATATGATTACAGATCGTAGGTGTAGGCTTGGCATTTCCGGCCAGATTAAAGAATGAATGCTGAGTCAGGTTGATGATCGTTGTCTTGTCGGTCATTGCCTGGTAAGAAATCTCCAAGGCATTATCATTGCTCAAGTGATAAATCACCTCTACAGATAAATTGCCCGGAAAACCTTCTTCACCATCTACCGACAAATAATTCAACTTTAACGTTTGCGAATTCAGTTGTTCAGCGTCCCAAACGACAGCATTAAAACCTGTTAAACCACCATGAAGCGTATTCGGCCCGTTGTTTATTGCCAATGTATATTCCTTCCCCTCCAGCGTAAATTTTCCTCCGGCGATCCGATTACCATAACGTCCTACTAAAGAACCCAGGTATGGCTCCGGTGTATGCTGATAATCATGCAGACTACTGTGCCCCAATACAACATCGGCATAATCGCCGTTTTTATCCGGAGCCATTACTGCAACAACAAAACCTCCGTAATTGGTTACAGCAATTTCCATTTCATTTTTATTCTTCAAAATGAACAGGTCGGTTTCCTTCCCATTCACTTCCGCCTGGAAATCTTCACGCTTTAAAGCGATCCGACTTTTAGGCAATAAATTGTTAGGTGTCATAATTTTCGTTTATATAATAAATACCTTTCCGCACCCTTCAGGATTCGGAAATTTCTCAAATTTTTCTCCGTTATTTCTTCATCACACCGGCTTTCAATATATTTTCTACCGATCCGACATACATTTGCAAAAATAATCCGATTTTATACAATATCAAATAAAAAAGAGGTCTTTCGACCTCTTTTAGGAATATTTATGCAACAAATAATACAACAAATTAAAAATAAATAACTAAAGATAAGTTTTCAACCGGCGAATTCCTCCGTTTTCTTTCAACTTACGCAAGGCCTTCGATTTCACCTGACGTACCCGTTCACTGGTCAGTTTCAGTATTTCTCCGATTTCCTCCAAAGACATACCCGGCTTACCGTTTAAGCCGTAATACATACTGACAATCGTTGCCTCACGCTCATTCAGCATAGACAACGAACGTTCGATATCCTTTTTCAAAGAATCCTGAATCAAAGCGGTTTCCGGCGCAGGCATAACATTATCACCGGCGATGTAAATATCGTACAGATTAATCGTTTCTTCTCCGGTTGTCAACGGAGCATCCATAGACAACGGCTTAACAGCAATCTTCATGTTTTCTTTTACATCTTCCGCGGAAATATCCATTTTTTCGGCAATTTCTTCCGCCGTAGGCTCCCGCTGATACTCCTGTTCCAGTAAAGTATAATATCTGTTTACTTTATTAATGGTACTGATTTTATTGAGAGGCAAACGAATCAGACGGGAATTTTCTGCAATAGCTTGTAAAATAGACTGCCGTATCCACCATACCGCATATGAAATAAACTTGAATCCTTTTGTTTCGTCAAAACATTCGGCCGCCTTCATCAATCCCAAATTCCCTTCGTTGATTAAATCACCCAAAGTCAGACCGTGATTCTGATATTGCTTGGCAACAGATACAACAAAGCGCAGATTACTCAACACCAACTTCTCCCGGGCTTGCCTGTTACCAGCCTTGATCTGCTTAGCTAAAACCACTTCTTCGTCGGGCGAAATTGCACGAATCTTACCTATCTCCTGTAAATACTTGTCGATGGAATAAGATTCTCTTTCGGTAATCTGTTTGACGATCTTCAATTGCCTCATAATAGCTTTATCCTCCTTGATTTAATCAATCAAAATAATTTATCATTTGACTCGCAATTACCCCATTATACGTGAAAAGAAAAAAAAAGTTTCAAAAAATAAATAAAAACACCTGCTTTTTCTCCCTTAAAAAAAATAGCATTTCTTTGTAGTAATCAAAAAAATCCATACTTTTGCAGTCCGAAGTTTGAAAATAATATTCAAAAAATAAGTGCAATGAAACGTACATTTCAACCATCTAACAGAAAGAGAAGAAACAAACATGGTTTCAGGGAAAGAATGTCTACTGCAAGCGGTAGAGCTGTATTAGCTAAAAGAAGAGCTAAAGGAAGAAAAAAGTTAACTGTATCTGACGAACACAGACACAAAGCTTAATCTTTTCAAGATATAAAAAGAGCTGCTCTGAGGGCAGCTTTTTTTATGCAATACTCCGGACTGTTTATGGAAATAATAAGGACAAAACCTCCGGGAATCGTTCCTACTATTTTTATTCACACAGAAATGCTTTAAATTTGTAGCATAAACAGATAGAATGGACAAGAACACAGAACAATGGAACGAAATAAATGAGTTATTATCGAAAAACGGTGCTCATTTAAATGTCCTGGAAGAGGAAATAGACATCGAAATTCAACGGGAATACTTCAACCTTGCTCATTCCATAACCGAAAAACCCCGGAAATTCAAGCAACTCTGTAAAAAGTATACAGAAAACATCAACCAATTATTCGACGAAAATATACCGGAGAAACAAAAAAAAGAAATGCTCACCGTCCTGGCGACACTGGACGACATCTCCATCTACCGGGCTATCGAAAATTTTTCGAAACAGGACACTCCGCTAAAATCCTGGGCAACGGTAGCTCTTCAACAGTCACGGATGCTTATCCAATCCAATCTTCTCGAAGATCCTGAAATTTTTATTTCTACGGGATTGGGTGGACGAGGCAACCTGTTGCGTTATTTTTGCGTGTTTTTAAACCGGCAAAAAGAGAATTCCCTGGAGGAATTCCAGCAAAAAATCGTCCGCAACGAGACAGAAGCAGCCTTATCTCCTTTAAAAGGGGAACTGGAACAGATTCATTTTTCAACCGGTTACTCCACATTTACCGTTCTCATACCGCTGAATGCAGACCTGAAAATATTATTTTCGGGCATTGTCGAGGAATGCAACCTATACGGAAATTTTCTACACGAAAATATGATCATCACAAACGTGAAAAAATTGTCCGATGAAGAAATACAGAGCCTTCTCAAAAAGAAATAACCCAGGTTTAAAATTTTAGATCTCAGATTTACGATTTTTGATTTACAATTATACCCATATCCTCCCCTGCAAAAAGAGGTGTCATAAATGATAAATCAAAAATAAATGCAGATTTCAGATCAAATAAATCCGATAACGAATCGGTTTGTCAAATAATTTCAGATTTACAGACCTACAATTTTGATTCGTTCTTCAATCGTGAATCTACAATTTTACACGCAATTGCACAATTACATCAAAAAGTTTATTGTCTTCTACCTTAGTTACCGAAGAACCTAAATATTCCCGGTCCGGGTAATAAGTCATACCGGACTTCAAATAAAGCGTCACCGTAGAAAAAGGTTTCCAGTTTAAATTCACATAAGTACGTATCCCCCGGTCGAAATAAGCAGGAAAAGAATAACCGTACAAAACCGTATTCTCATAAGTATATATCCTGGAATAATAAGAATCCGTATCAAAATAAGCGACCCGGAAATACCCTTTGAATTTCGGAGAAGCTGCCGTATAAACCACATCCTGATAAATCATATATCCACTCTCCTTCCGCCCCCCTTTCTCATATAAAGAAAGATCAAACCGGGAGCGGAGTTCCCATTGCCGGTTTATCCGGGAGGTAAACTGATAGCGGAACTCTTCTTTCCGGCGAAGAACCGATCCCAATACCGCACCTTTTCTATCCTCCGGCTTTTTTTCCCGCTTATAACGAAAAAGATGTCCGAAAGCAGAACAGGTATAGCTTACAACAACCGATGTCTCCTGCCCGTATCCCGGCATAAAGGCATTGTAACGCGGACTGAAAAAATGAAACCAATCGTAATAAGCATTGATCTTCAGATTAGGGAAAAGAGTTAAATCCGCCCCCAGATATACGCCTTCTTCATTCGAAGTATTCGAATATTCGCCAAATCCGCCCGCATAATGCGATACATACTTCTTATCATACCGGCGGTATAAGGCACATAAAGCCACTTTACTGCTACCGCTGAAACGCAATCCGTTCACCGTAGCCCAACCTCTCCGGGCTGCATAAGCCGTCTCTCCGAACAAATATATATTTCCCCATCCCGTTTTATAATCGGCACTGACTAAAAAACGGCGATTGCCGGTATCATGATACCGGCGATATACTTTATCTCCGATTTCGATTTCCGGATTGAAATCATAATACAGCGCATTCACCCCAAACCGCAACAAAGGAGTATTCCAACGTACCGAAGCCCCTGTCGTCAATTCCTTCAATACATTCTTTTTTTCACATTCGTTCTTATTCCGGTGATACCCGGAACGGTACAATGCCGCAGTAAGTACATCATCATCGGTAAGACTATCCATTTCTAAAATGGTTCCGTCTGTCCTTTTATAAGAGAAAAACAATTCTGCCGTCACATCTTGCCATGGCTTTAAAGCGACGGCCATACCCCGCAGGTAATTATTCTCATCGGTAGAAGTATACGGAGCAATCCCCCGTGCCGACTTCTCATTTCCCAATGCCAATGCCGATTTTCCCGATGTAAAACCACTCCAGACCAAAAGCCCCTGTCCCCACTGTATCCGGTAATCCCCCAAAGCCAGCGTACGAATTCTTCCGCCGGCAGTAGCATATAAATGAAAAGAAAAGAAATCGAATCCGGTCTTTTGATAACGCGTAAAATAGGCTTCCCCCGGATCATTCTCCAACGTAACTCCCCCCTGTAAATGTTTTCCTATTTTCATCTTATATTTTACGAATGTTCCCAACGGTATGCCCCTGAAACGACTATCCAGTTTTTTCCGGTATTGTGCTTCTGTTTTAAAATTCCGGGGCGAATAAACTTTATACCCTTCCTGAAACGGCCAGGCAAGCTTACTTTGTGCGACAATTTCATGGGACATCGTTTTTTTGACAGCCCTTACCCTATCCCTTACGGATACATCTCCTATCCGGACAAAAGGCCGGATATTGGTCAAATCCTTTTTCCCGATACCGCCCACCAACAGCAATTCCTCCAAAGCGAGAAAGACCCCGTATTTTCTGCGAAATGCCAGTATATTGTCAATCTGATTGTCGGAAAGAAAAAACAACATCTTCAATGAATCGAAATCAGCCGTATTGATATCGAGCGGAGAAGCCTGCAACTGAAGTAAACCAGAAACCATCTCTTCATAGCCTTCTTCCGAAGGCCGGATATCATTCGATTCCAGCAACTCTTCAATGTCAGTAAGTTCCTGTGGATACAATAAACCGATTGTACCCAGCAAAATAAATCCGATAAAAAACAACCGTTTCATTGTTCAAAACTTACCGCATAAACTGATACCAAGCGTATTCCCCCGCTGAGGATGTGTATTGTAATCCAGAGTCAGCTCCATAAAATCCAACAAACAACCGACTCCCGCATAAATCTTATTGTATCTGTTTTTCAGTCCACCACGAAAAGTCAGTAAATTATTATAGGTAAATGCAGTCCCCACCGAAAAATACCAGACCCCATCAATCCGGTCCGATTGCATAGCCAACAAAAACATACTGTCCGGTTGCCAGGAAACCGCAATAGCATAGGCTTCCGCTACATACAATTGTTCCGGAGCCGTCAACCGGGCGATATCCCCGGGATTATAAACATGTAAGCCACATAAGATATTTTCAGGTAAAGCAATCAGAATACCCGTCTCGAAAAAAAAAGCCTGGCGGACCTGCGGCTGCTTAGCTACAAATGAATATAAATAATCGATTTTTACCCCTATATTCAGGAAACGTCCCAAACGACGTCCGTATGCCAGTCCGATGAGTTGTTCATTGTATTTTTCATAACCGAAATGTGAATAAGTAATAGCCGGCACTCCCCATCGGGTAGGTAAGAGGGCAAACAGCGACTTTATACTGAGTTCATGTAATCCCAATACCTGCCGATAGGAAACGCCGACTGCAATCCGGTCTGTCCGGGAGATTCCGGCTTGATTTGAAAAAACACACCACGGGGAAAAAGAAGCACAGTCGACATCAGCCATTCCGGAAAAGGGCGTAGCAGCGTCCTGCACCTGTGCCTGGATATTTGCTGCCGTTAAGAATATTAACACAAACAAACATCTCATATCCTCAAATTTACAAAATTTAAGGATATGAGCGGTAACGTTTATTTAATTATTTTTGGAAATAAATAAAATCAGTTGGTCTTATAAGTATATTTTACTTCTGCCAATTCTTTATTCGCATCCACAATTTTCTTTTTCAATGATTCCTTGTAAGCCACAACTTTCTTCTTCAGCTCAATATCTCCTACGGCTAAGATCTGTGTCGCCAGTATTCCGGCATTCATTGCCCCATTGATAGCCACCGTTGCCACAGGTATCCCCGGAGGCATCTGTACAATAGCCAGCAAGGCATCCATACCTTCCATTGAAGCTTTAATCGGCACACCAATAACCGGTACCGGAGTCATCGCAGCAATAACCCCGGGCAGATGTGCTGCCATTCCGGCTCCGGCGATAATGACCTCGATACCTCTGCCTGCCGCATTCGTAGCAAAAGATTCCACTTCTGCCGGAGTCCGATGTGCAGATAAAGCATTTATTTCAAACGGAATACAAAAATCATCCAATACCTTCGCTGCCTTCTCCATGACAGGCAAATCCGAAGTACTTCCCATAATAATACTTACTTTCGGTGTCATTTTATCATATATTAAATTCAAAATTGTACTTTTGTGCAAAGTAAATAAAAATGTAACGTAAACAAAAAAGAGATCGTTAGATTCTCCGGGTCATAAACAGTAATATACAATGAAAAAAATAAAATTACACGACAAAGAATTCAGATTGCTTCTTGAAGCTTCTGTTATAGATTCGGCCATACAAGAGCTTGCACAAAAATTAAATCGGGATCTGGAAGGAGAAAAACCGTTATTTCTAAGTGTACTCAACGGCTCATTTATGTTTACTTCTGACCTGATCAAACAGATTACTGTTCCCGGAACTGAAATCTGTTTTATCAAAATAGCTTCTTATGCCGGCACTTGCTCTACAGGAAAAGTCCGGGAATTAATCGGCTTCAATAAAAACATCGAAGGCAGAACAATCGTTATCCTGGAAGACATGATCGATTCGGGAAATTCGATGGCTTATTTGCTGGATCTGCTGGCTGCCCGCCATCCGAAAAAAATTGTCGTAGCGACCATGTTCTATAAACCCAAAGCCCTGGTTTGCAAAATTCCGGTGGATTATTACGCATTATCTCTGGAAAATGACTTTGTTGTAGGACGGGGCCTCGACTATGACGATTTGGGACGCAATTTACCGGATTTATACATTCTGGACGACCAACCGGCAAATCACGCTTAATCTCATTTCCGTGACCGATTTCATTTTAAATTAATCACAATACCTATATGGCTTCAACGAATTTCATCGACTATGTAAAAATATTCTGCCGCGGCGGAGCGGGAGGAAAAGGTTCTGCACATTTACACCGGGATAAACTCACCGCAAAAGGCGGTCCCGACGGTGGAGACGGAGGACGCGGAGGCCATGTAATACTTCGGGGCAACCGGAACTACTGGACCCTTATCCACCTGAAATACCAACGTCACGTATTTGCCGGCGACGGAGAAAGCGGTAGTGAATCCCGCTGTACAGGAGCCGACGGAGAGGACAAGATTATCGATGTACCTCTGGGTACCGTTGCCAAAGATGCCGACACCGGAGAAGTCATATGTGAAGTCACTCAGGACCAGGAACAGGTCATCCTCGTAAAAGGAGGACGCGGCGGACTCGGTAACTGGAACTTCAAATCCGCCACCAACCAGACTCCCCGTTACGCACAACCCGGAGATCCCCGGGTAGAACGTACCGTCATCCTGGAATTAAAAGTACTGGCCGATGTCGGTTTGGTAGGACTCCCCAATGCCGGAAAATCGACCTTGTTATCTGTTGTTTCTGCCGCAAAACCGGAAATAGCCAATTACCCCTTTACCACTCTGGTTCCCAATCTGGGTATCGTATCCTACAGGGATGGTAAATCTTTTGTCATGGCCGATATTCCCGGTATCATTGAAGGGGCTCATCTCGGCAAAGGATTAGGAATCAGATTCCTTCGTCACATCGAGCGTAATTCCGTGCTTTTGTTCATGGTCGCCGTCGACTCAAATGACATTCATGCCGAATACAAAATCCTGCTGAACGAATTACGGGAATACAACCCGGAATTACTGGATAAAAAAAGAATCCTCGCAATCACCAAATGTGATTACGCAGACCAGGAACTGATCGAAGAGATTGAAAAAGACCTTCCGAAAATTCCTTATGTTTTCATATCCTCCGTTGCCGGAACCGGTATCACCGAGCTAAAAGATACATTGTGGAAAGCCCTCAATAGCTGATAAAAAATCCCCGCACCATACCATGCGGGGATTTTTCATCCGACACATCTACTTTTCTGTTTTATGTCTGCCTTTCAATACATCTATGACTTGCTCCAGACCGTATCCTTTCGCAATTAATAAAACCAAATAATGATACATCAAATCGGCGGCTTCATTCAAAAACAGATCTTCCCGGTCATCCTTCGCTTCTATCACTAACTCCACAGCCTCCTCTCCTACTTTTTGAGCGACCTTATTTATTCCTTTGGAAATTAAACGTGCCGTATAGGATTCTTCCGGAGATTCTTCTTTTCGTATCTTCAGATATTCCTGCAAATAAAAAAGGAAACCGGAGTGCCGGTTGATTTCCCCCCAACAGGTATCCTTTCCGGTATGACATACCGGTCCTGCCGGAGCTACTTTTACCAACAACGCATCTTTGTCACAATCGGACCTTATCTCTTTTAAATACAGATAATGCCCGCTTTTTTCTCCCTTTACCCACAATCGCTGCCGGGAACGGCTGAAAAAACAAACTTTACCGGATTCTATCGTTTTTAGCAGCGAATCCCGGTTCATATAAGCCTGCATCAATACAACCTGTGTATTTATATCCTGTATGATAGCAGGAATCAATCCTTTTTCATCAAATTTCAAACTGTCTATATCCATTTTCATTCATTTAAAATACGCACTGACTCGTGAAATGACACACGGGGACGGACTCATTGTGTCATTTTTCCACGAGCTTATCTTTTAATTTAAAATCCAAAAACTACCATTAAATCACATCCTCACCGGTATTCCTTTCCCCTCCAGATACTCCTTAACTTCACCAACAGTCAATTCTCCATAATGGAATACACCTGCAGCTAAAGCGGCATCCGCTTTTCCGGTATCGAAAACCTCGTAAAAATCGGCCAGTTTTCCCGCTCCCCCCGAAGCAATAACCGGAATGCCGAGTTTTCCGGTAAGCCGGGCCAAAGTTTTACAGGCAAATCCACGCCGGGTTCCGTCCTGACTCATAGCAGTAAACAAGATCTCACCTGCCCCCCGTTCTTCCGCTTCCTGTGCCCAACTGAAAAGTTCTTTTCCGGTTTTTTCCCGTCCTCCTTTGCCATACACCTGCCAAACCCCATCCTCTTCCCGGGCATCTATTGCCACAACGACACATTGCTTCCCAAAATTGTAAGACAACCGTCCGATTAATTCCGGACATCGCAAAGCAGCCGAATTCACCGATATTTTGTCCGCTCCCTTTTTCAATAAAAATTCGACATCTTTTTCTGTTGTAATACCTCCGCCCACCGTAAAAGGGATATTGACGGCGGCAGCAACACACCCGACCCAGACAGACTGTGTTTTCCGGACCTCACTACTTGCCGTGATATCCAAAAACACCAATTCGTCTGCACCCGCTTCCGAATAACGGGATGCCAGATCGCTAATGTCTCCGGCATCTTTCAAATCCAAAAAATTTATCCCTTTCACTGTCCTTCCGTTCAAAACATCCAGACACGGAATGATACGTTTCGCCAACATATGCTGATCTTTTAGTAATCCTCAAATAATCATTCTCAAAAATTTCACACCGACTTACAATCTGTAAAACCCGGTTGTCCGCCAACCTCCGGACATCAGACATCAATTACCGAACAATTCTTCCAATTTGATCCGGTTTTCATAGATTGCCTTTCCTACAATTGCCCCATACATCCCCAGCTCCTCCAACCCGGCCAAATCAGCCATCCGCGATACTCCACCGGAAGCGATCAGCTTCAATACCGGATATTTCTTTCTCAACTCGCGGTACAAGTCAAGCGAGGCACCTTCCAGCGTTCCGTCTTTGGTGATATCTGTGCACATCAGATACTTCAGTTGCCCTTCATAAAAATCGACCAACTGATATACTGTCGTATCCGTCACTTTTTTCCAACCGTTGATGCACACCTTTTGATTCCAGACATCCGCCCCTATTATCAGGCGCTCTCCGCCATAACGGGCCAGCCATTGACACACCTGCTCCCGTGCGGATTGTGCCAGACTGCCGATACAGACAAAAGCTGCCCCGGCATCGAAAACCTTTCTGATATCCGTATCAGACTTAACACCCCCTCCGAAATCGACAATCAATCCGGTTTGTCTACAAATTTTAGCCAAAACAGCCTCATGTATAACCCCCGACGATTTCGCCCCGTCCAGATCGACCAGATGCAAACGCTTACAGCCGGCAGCTTCAAAACGCAAAGCAACTTCCAACGGATCTTCGGCATATATCTTACACTGACTGTAATTGCCCTTTGTCAGGCGAACACATTTTCCATTTATAATATCTATCGCAGGTATAATATCCATTTTCTATCTTTTATAAATTCAAACATTCAATATCCACAAATAAAATTCCGTAACACCATTTCACCCGTTCGTGAAGATTTTTCCGGATGAAACTGACAGCCATAAAAATTCTCTTTTCGAATGGCAGCCGCAAAACGGCATTGATAATTACAGACCGCTATCCGGTACCCATTATCCGGAACATAATAGGAATGCACGAAATACATCCATTCTTCGGATTGGCAACCGGTAAACAAACCGGACTCCAATTCATCTATAGTATTCCATCCTATATGAGGAATCTTTTGCATTCCCCTGATCTGCAAAACATCCAGTGGAAAAATGTTCAATCCGGCTGTATCTCCTTCTTCCGTATATCTGCACATCAATTGCATACCTAAACAGATGCCCAGAACAGGTACTTTCAACTCCGGTATAACCTGATCCAAACCACAATCCCTCAATCGCTTCATAGCAACAGAAGCCTGTCCTACTCCCGGAAAAATCACCCGGTCAGCAGACTGTACAACCATAGGGTCCCGCGACAGAAGCACCTCGTATCCCAGGCGTTCTACAGCCCTTTGTACCGAAAATACATTCCCGGCACCATAATCGATAATCACTATTTTCATATCATACCTTTTGAGGAAGGCACCGTTATCCCCGTCTGCCGCACAGCGGCACGCACACTCCGGGCAAATGCCTTAAATATACTTTCAATCAAATGATGTGTATTCTCACCATCAGCTTTCACATGTAAATTACACATACACCCCTGACAAAATGAGGCAAAAAAATGCCGGATCATTTCCGTCGGACAATCCCCCACATATTCCCGGCTGAATTCCACCTCCCATTTCAAATACATTCGGCCTCCAAAATCCAGTAACACTTCCGTCTTCGAATCATCCATCGGCAAAGCAAAGCCATAACGCTCGATTCCTTTCTTGCTTCCTAAAGCCGTCCTAAAACATTCGCCCAAAACCAACCCCGTATCTTCTATCGTATGGTGCTCATCTACTTCCAGATCACCCCTGACCTCTATCTCCAAATCCACACCACCGTGCCGGGCAACCTGTAACAACATATGATCGAAAAAAGCGATTCCGGTATGTACCTTACCTCTCCCGCTCCCCTCCAGATTCAAACTGATCCGGACGTCTGTTTCCTCCGTTTTACGCACTCGTTCAACCCGACGGCTCCGTTGCTTCAAAAAAGCATAAATCATATTCCAATCCCGGGATACATATACGACGGGCAAATCCTTCCAATCCTGCATGCCTAAATATATTCCTTTCAACCCCATATTGGCAGCCAATTGCATATCGGTTAAACGATCCCCTATTACATAAGAATTCTCATAGTCCAGGTTCTCATTGAGATATTTTTCAACCAGTCCGATACCCGGCTTACGGCCAAAAGAATATTCTTCGGGTAAACTCGAATCGATTAATATCTCATCGAAGACAATGCCTTCTCCCTCCAGGGTTCTTTCCATCAATTGTTGTAAAGGCCAGAAAGTTTCTGCGGGAAAGCGACCTGTTCCCAAACCGTCCTGATTCGTCACCAATACCAAACGATAATCGGTTTCCTCTGCTATCTTCCGCAAAGCTCCGATAACACCCGGGAAAAAACAGAATTTACTCAACTCATCTACCTGAAAATCAGTTTCCGGTTCACGGATAATCGTACCGTCCCGGTCGATAAACAAAATCTTTTTTCTCATTCCGACGGATATAATTTATTTGTCCAGCAAGCCAGCAAACCCAATAACCGGTCATTTTCCTCACGGTTTCCCACTGTAATCCGTATCCCTCCGGTCAGTAAAGGAGGTATATCCCGCAAACGGGTAACGATCCCATTCCGGAGAAGAAACCGGTATAGCTCATCTGCCTGCGGGGAAGTTACGAGTATAAAATTTGCCTCGGAAGGGTATACTTTTTCAAAAATACCCGATTGCAAAAATGCCTGTAACAGACGCTCCCTCTCCCTTCGGATACAAGCAACGTTGTTCCGGAAACCGTCCCGGTCCTTTAATGTCCGTACAGCAGTCTGCTGGGCTAAAACGCCGATATTATAAGGTGGCTTCACCCGATTCAGAACAGCGATCAGCTTTTCGTTCGCAAATCCCATTCCCAAACGTAGCCCGGCCATTCCCCAGGCTTTCGACAACGTCTGTAAAACAAACAGATTCTCATACCGTTCCAGTAAACCGATAGCCGACGGCATATCTGTAAAATCGATATAAGCCTCATCTACGACAACCATGCAGTCCGACACCTTACATAAATTTTCAATATCGGATAAAGGAATGATATTCCCGACCGGGTTATGCGGCGTACATAAAAAAATAATCTTTGTGCAACAATCCCTCTGTTGCTCTACCTTCCGCCAATCCGGTAAAAAGTTCACTGTTAAATTTATTTTCCGGACCTCGACATCGTTGATTGCCGCACACACTTCATACATGGTGTAGCCCGGAGAAAAAACAATGATATTGTCTATCCCCGGCCGGCAAAGCGAACGGATCAATAAATCGATCAGCTCATCGCTTCCGTTTCCCAGAATCACATTTTCCGCCGCAACCTGCTTAAAATCGGCCAGAATAAATTTCAAACAACGCTGATAAGGGTCCGGATAACGATTGAATCCGTTTTCAAACGGACTCTCGTTCGCATCCAGAAAGACAGCATCCATATCCTCATATTCATCCCGGGCACAGCGATAAGGCTTCAGTTCCCGGATATTTTTCCGTATTAAAGACTCTATTTCCATACGATTTTCTGTTATTTATCCTCCATTCTCACTTTCACGGCATTTTTATGAGCGAGCAATTGTTCATTTTCAGCCATTGTCATAATGACAGGAGCCAGATACTTCAACCCGGCAGCCGTGATTTCCTGAAAAGTGATCTTTTTTATAAAGGCATCCAGATTTATCCCGCTATATGCCTTCGCATAAGCTGCTGTCGGTAAAGTATGATTGGTGCCGGAGGCATAATCCCCGGCACTTTCCGGAGAATAATTACCCAAAAATACAGAACCGGCATTCTGTATATCCGGGATGTATTTTTTGTAATCGGCTACACACAAAATCAAATGCTCCGGGGCATATTCATTTACGACCCGTATACAACCGGCTATATCCGGCATAACGACAAACTTAGCGTATTGCAAAGCAGCAACAGCGACTTCCCTCCGGGGCAAAACGGCAAGTTGCCTTTCCAGTTCCCGCTCTACATCCGGAAGTATTTCCGGACAGCAAGTGACCAAAATGACCTGGCTATCCTTCCCGTGCTCTGCCTGCGAAAGCAAATCGGCAGCCACAAATCCGGGCCGAGACGACTCGTCTGCAACCACCATTACTTCGGAAGGGCCCGCCGGCATATCGATAGCCACACCATATTGCAAAGCCAGCTGTTTTGCCGCCGTCACATACTGATTACCGGGTCCGAAAATTTTATACACCTTAGGTACGGTTTGCGTTCCGAATACCATAGCGGCAATAGCCTGCATCCCTCCGATCTTATATATTTCAGTCACACCACAATAACGAGCTGCCCATAAAATCGCCGGATTAACGTTTCCTTCCCTGTCGGGGGGCGTACACATGACGATCCTACGACAACCGGCAATGCGGGCCGGAATAGCCTGCATCAATACCGACGAAAACAAAGGAGCGCTTCCTCCCGGAATATATAAACCGACACTCTCGATGCCTCTCACTTCCATCCAGCACCGGAATCCGGCTTCGTTCAAGTATTCGCATTTTTTCATCTTCTGTCCGTTATGAAAAGCTTCTATATGTCCCGCTGCCTGCCGGATAGCCTCTTTCAGTTCCTCCCGGATCATGCTCTCTGCCTTGTCCAATTCTTCCGGTGATACTCGTAAGTTTTCCAGATGCACCCGGTCGAAATACCAGGTATATTTTTTCACAGCCGCATCACCGGTCTTACCGACCTCAGTAAAGATATCCCGGCCGATTTTTTCCAGATCATCCGTTTTTATCCCCGGACGAACCAACAGATCCGCCAATTGCTCTTCAGATGGATTAATCAATGTTTTCATTTTATATGTCCGATTAAAATTAAAGAATCATTTTTTCGATAGGAATTATCAATATCCCTTCGGCACCTACCGCTTTCAACTTCCCGATCACTTCCCAAAATTCATTTTCCTGAACGACGGAATGTACCGAAACCCAACCTTTCTGACGGAGAGGCATAATTGTCGGACTCTTCATTCCCGGCAACAAAGCACACACTTCGTCCAATACTTTTTCCGGAGTATTCAATAAAATGTATTTACTATTTTTAGAAGCTAACACAGCCTTGATCCGAAACACCAACTGATCCAGTATATCCTTTTTCTCTGTTTCCAGGTTTGGATTCGCCGCTAATATGGCCTGAGATTCGAATATCTTATACACTTCTTTCAAACCGTTCTTTACCAGTGTACTGCCGGTACTGACAACATCACAAATCGCATCCGACAACCCGATATTCGGTGCAATTTCGACAGAACCGGAAATCTCGTGTATTTCGGCTTCAATAGCATGCTCCGTCAGAAAATCTTTTAACGTATTCGGATAGGAAGTTGCTATTTTCTTGCCTTGCAAATAAGACAAATCTTTGAACTCAACAGCCCTGGGCACTGCTATCGACAATCGGCAACGGGAAAAACCCAAATCCAAAACAGGAACAATACCGGTTTTCTTTTCTTTTTCGGTATTATCTCCGATAATGGCTATATCGGCAATCCCGTCCCGTACATACTGAGGTATGTCTGAATTTCTCAGATACAATACTTCCAGTTGAAAATTAGAAGCCTGAGCTATCAACTGATCCTTACCCACATTGAGAGAAATACCACACTCTTTTAATAAAGTCAGGGAGTCTTCACTTAACCGACCCGATTTCTGAACAGCGATTTTTAAATTGGTCATAACGTTAGGATGATTTTAACGCTATACCTGAACCAGAAAGGAATATAAAAAAAGCCCGCCTGATTCAGGCGAGCTTACTATACTATTTAAGATTACAGCACAGGAGCATCATCTCACCTGAAAACAGCGATGGCAATGATGATGGTTATGATGTAATACAGATTTTCTCATTTTTTCAATTTTACAGGGACAAATGTAGAAGGAAATATGGATTATCCAAAATATACAGAACAAAATGTTACATTTTTAACAATCGAACGTATAAAAGCAGCCGGAAATGAAACAAGATACCCGTAAGATTTATCAAACCTTACGGGTATCCTGAATTCCGGGCATTCCTTGCACACTATAGCCGTAACAAACGGTCTACTGAATATAAAGGTTACCGCTTCTGATATCAACCAACACTTTTCCGTTGTATTTCTTATCTCCGACAAACCCGGTTTTCACAATTACATTCTTCTCTGATGTCGGCTGCTCTGTCAGCTTCAGACTGCGGGGTAAATCCATTCTCTTCAAAGCTTTATTATATCTAAGCTCCAGGTTATATCCGGCACCGTCCATAAAAGTCAGACCTACTTTTGTATAAGAACCTTTCACCTCTACGGCAGAAAAATTAAAATGGATATTCCGCACGTTAATTTCCCCATATTTCATATCCATCTTCAACTCGTCACCAATATCCTGTATCTCAAATTTCGTCGAACCGGCATTACCGTTCATACTCTCGATCTGTCCCAACTTCCACTCTCCGCCACGGGATGAAATGTTCAATCTGGTTACAGACTCCAGTGTCCCCGTACAATTATCCGGACTTATTTTTATCTCATTGGCATTATCGATCTTAATATCGCATCCCTTAAACTGCCCGTTCAGTTTATCCACATCGGTTATCCTCAAGCTCCCGTCAGATTGATTGATCTGCAATTCTCCTTCTTTCAAACTGCCTCCCTGAAAATTACCGGATTTGATATCCACAATCAAATCTCCGGAAAAATTATCGACAAATACGTTTCCTTCTTTATTAATCAAACGTAATTTTATTCCTTTCGGAATAATCACCTTATAATTTATTGCGATCTCGACTCCCGACAGCAATTGCTTAAAAGTCATGTCTTTTCCGATTGTCGTCTCCAGATTCAAAAAAGCACCGTTCACGACGTCCTTCACATCAATATACTCCATCAGCTCATCGGCTTTACTACCGGATTTTGCCGTCACAGCAATACTGGCTGAAACGGTAATCTGATCCGCCTCTTTTTGCTCGACTTCAATCTGTCCGTATTGATTGGAAATCACAACCTCTTTAATATCGCCTTTATCGAATGACTTCTGATATTCTTTTTTACTGGTTACAGCTTGTAAATTCAAGCTGATCACCATAATCCCTAAAATAATTAATATAGCCTTCATGGGTTTATTCTATTAAATACAATAATAAGCTTATTTGTTTTCTTCTTCCATTTTTTTATACCGGGCAGCCAGATAACCGATCATTTTACCAAAGGCTTCCATGGCCTGCAACGTTTGAGCCGACACCTCTTTCTTTTGCAACCGCAGCATCAAATGTCCATATAAAGCATTCAATGCCAATTCAACATCCGACACCTCATTCCCGACCCCTGCTTTTGTCCGGAATTCCACCAGATTCATGGCAGCCCCGGAGACAATCTGCTGATAACGCATATCGTGAACCTCATGCAGCAAGAAAAAATGTAATTCCGTCAACTCATTCACATCATTTCTCAAAACCTGGATATGTCCGGCTTGCTCCACTTTTTCCATCCGCATCATTTCGATCAGATTGTCATACCAGTCGTACATTTCCTGTGCCGTTTTTTCATCCACCTGAAAACGAGCGATCAATTCGTTCTTTACCCGGTTGATATCCAAGCCCAATCCCCTCAACATATCCTCCACCTGCCACATATACAATATATATTCGGCAATATTACTCTTTTTTTTCTCTCTGGCTATTAACATGATACTTGTATTTAATCCTCCTCATCACAATTTTTCATCCGGTCGATCATCCGGCGGTCACGCTTCGTAGGACGACCGCTTCCTCTTTCCCGGTATTCAAAACCCCATACCTTTGCCGCATTCAGCAAGTCCAACTGCTCCTGCGGTGTAATGTCCTCCACAAAATCTGCTGCCAGTTGGGCCGACATGCGTTTATCAGCAAGCTTTTTCACCAAAAAATGACGCTCGATAGGAGACATCCTCACCCGGACAATCTCACCGGCTCTCACTTCCCTCGACGCCTTCACATGCACATCTCCAATCCTTACATGTCCTTTGGCACATTCCTCAGCAGCCAACGTCCTTGTTTTGAAAATCCGGACAGCCCACAGCCATTTGTCTATCCTTACTCGATCTCCCTCTAACATACCTCTTAAATTATAGATTTGTGTCTTTCTATCGTTACAAAAATACAACCTCTCCGGTTAAAAAAGAATTTACTCCCCTCAACAAAACTCCTGCTCCGATAAATCTAAAATTACACAATGAGTCCGTCCCAGTGTGTAATTTCCAGGCCGGCTCTGTTTTCAGTTTAAAATCTGAAATTCCAGCCGGAACCGGTCGCACCCCCGGTCGTAAATCGTAAATCAAAAATCTTTAGGGTGCTACGATTCCGTTGTTATTCCGTAATTACCTTGCCGTTAAACATCGTCATCGTCTTCCCTAATCCTTGCAATACAAAGCTAACGATAATCTCTTCACACCGGTGCAACATAGCCGGTAAATGTTTTTGTTCGTCTTCATGCCAGGTCCCCAGCACATAGTCGATCTGGTGTCCTTTTGAAAATACATTCCCGATACCAAAACGCAAACGGGCATAATTATCCGTACCGAGAATCAGATTGATATTTTTCAAGCCATTATGCCCTCCGTCACTACCTTGTCCCCGCAACCGAAGGGTTCCAAACGGCAATGCCAAATCATCGACAATTACCAACACGTTTTCCAACGCTATTTTTTCCCGCTGCATCCAATAACTCACGGCTTTTCCACTCAAATTCATATAGGTGTTCGGTTTCAGTAACACCAAAGAACGTCCTTTCAATTTGACTTCGGCAACAGCTCCGTAACGCATATCTTCAAAAACAGCATTGGACGCCTCAGCAAAGGCGTCCAACACACTAAATCCGATATTATGTCGCGTATCCTGATATTCGGGGCCGATATTACCCAACCCGACAATAAGATACTTCATAATTTCACTTCAAACTATTTTTTATCTTCTGCGGCTTTTGCAGCTCTTGTCATCTTAACCTGAGCAACAACCACCTCTTTTGCATTTACAATCTCGAATTTGTCGAAAGACAATTCTTTTACCTTGATTGATTTACCCAATCCCAAAGAAGTTACGTCAACATCCAACTCTCCCGGAAGATCAGCCGGAAGTGCTTTTACCTTCAATTTACGGATAACCTGCACCAATTTACCACCGGCTTGAACACCCTCTGCAAAACCTCTCAATTTCACAGGAATTTCCATTATAACCGGTTTATCAGCAGAAATCTGGAAAAAATCAATGTGTAATACACGATCTGTCACCGGATGAAATTGGATATCTCTCATTACAGCATTATAAGAAGTTCCGTTGATATCCAATTTTATCGTATATACCACCGGAGTATACAACAATTTAGAAAGATCTTTCTCTACAACAGAAAAATGTACATTTTCTCCACCACCATAAAGCACACAGGGAACTTTTGCATCTACTCTTACAGCTTTTGTTGCTTTCTTGCCTAAATCGTTTCTCTTTTCTCCTTTTAATTCAAATACTTGCATAATAACTCATATTACGTGCTACTCAAAAACAGGCCTAAACTCCGGGGGTATAAGCCAGCCTGTTTTCCCATCACACTATTTTCCATTATTCCCCGTTTAAAATCAGGTGGCAAAATTACAAAAATTATTGGAAAACAGAAATAAGCCGATATAAAAAATGAGGCCTCCCGGACTAGCATTAGCGTGTGTGTATTGGGAAAGATACTGCGTCATCCGAAAAGCCTCAAAATTTGTCATTTATTTACGCAAAAAAAACAGAGATGTTCTACTCTTTAATAACAATTAAATACCCCTAAAGTTTTTTGCAGGAACAAATAAAACCCCGAAAACCTTTTTTCTTTCAAATAATGATTTTATTTTTGCCCATTATTAATCAATAAAACCTAAAAGAAATGGCTTACGTTATATCTGATGATTGTATCTCTTGTGGTACATGCGAAGGAGAATGCCCGGTAGGAGCAATCTCTATGGGTGCTGATCATTATCAAATTGATCCGGATGCATGTACCGAGTGTGGAACTTGTGCCGGAGTTTGTCCGGTGGAAGCCATCAAACAAGCTTAAGAAAAAATAAAAAAAGCGACTTTTTCAAGTCGCTTTTTTAATGGATGACAATATCCATCCGGACATCATTCCCGTCTATCGGGACCTCATCTACAAACTGGAAATCAAAACACAATCCGGCCTTATAAGCACGGCAATATTTTAAAATCCGATCGTAATAGCCTTTGCCCCGCCCTAAACGATTTCCCCGGGCATCAAAAGCCACTCCCGGGACAATTACAAAATCTATCAGGCTCAAATCCGTAAACAAAGTCCCGACCGGCTCCGGGATAGCAAATGCTTCCCCGGGACACAAGGCTTCTTCACTATCAAAATAACGTAATTCCAATTCGTCTCCCCGGACGCAAGGCAATAAAAACGTTTTCTCTTTTGCCCATTCGATAATAAAATCATGGGTATACACTTCATCCTCCATCGACCAATATCCCAACACCACCTCAGCCTGCTGGAAACACTCGTTTTGCTCCAGTTTTTTCCACAAAGGATAAGACATTTCTCTTTTTTCTTCCGGAGTATACCGCCTCTTCAGTTCCCGGATGTATTTTCTCAATTCTTTCTTTTCCATCTTTCAGATCAATTAAAGTTTATAGCCGGATATCCGCAATATTTTATGGTAATCCTGTTCTTTCATCAATGCTTCCATAGAAATGTCCTGCTTCTTCATATAGGACCGGATTATCCGGTATCCGTTCCATACGACAGCCTTACCGGGAGATTCTGCCGGCATTCCCGATGTAAAAGGAGCATCAAACAAAAATTTACGCAACAGCATCTGTCCTGTTCCAAATAAATATTCATTCTCGACCAGAAAATCCCACATCTGCTTCTCATTATCCTTACACCATTGCAACTGTTCCGCCGTATAATCGAACAACCTTTCCGGAGCATAGTCCGGCAATAATTTCTCCAACAAATAAATAACCTTCCCCTGATACAACATCCCGCTTACCAAATCATTGTGCCGGGGAATAAAAGGGAGCTCGGTACACAACCAGCCGAATAAGGCATCCTTCACAATATTTTCTCTCCCCATACGTCTCTGCATATACGCCGGTATAGGAGTCGCCAACATCCGGTAAAAAACACAATTTTCTCCCAAATAATTATCCAGACTGATTCCTATAAAGCTACTGTCTACAATGACCGATTGATTAAAACCGGAAATATGAGTATACAACTGCGGAATCCGACTGTCGGGGAAATAATAGGCGTAATAAGCAAAAGCCCGGGAAAATTCCTGTTCCTGCTCATACATATCTTTATATTTTACCTGTACAGAATCATATACCTCGTTAATGACCGAATCTTTCAAAAACAATGAAAACAATCCGGGAAGTTCCGGGTCATCTGCATTTCCCAATTGCAATACACCGGCAACATACACCTCAAAAAAAGCACCGTATTTCTCCCGCATTTTCTTCACATCCGGCTGCTCCTTATCCAATGCAAATACATCCCGGTCAAAACGAAGGATTTTTCTGTCTTTTAACAGCTTACTGACATCCGGACGCTTATCCGAATGACATCCCATAAACAAAAGAAAAAAAATTAAAAGAATATATTTAAACTTCATCTTATTTTTTATTCATTTTTAAAGGTAGAAATTGTAATTTTACGACAAAGATAAAACTTAAAATCAAAGGTAAAGCCTTAAAGACAAAAGATATACCAAATATAAATTTATGCGTATAGCCATACCTCAACTCAACTATCATACTGGAGATATTCAAAAAAACCAGGAAATCATGCTGCAAGCTATCCGAAAAGCACGCAGTGAAAAAGCAGATCTGATTGTTTTTCCGGAACTTGCCGTATGCGGACCGATGGCCGGCGATTGGCTCGAACGGGAAGATTTTATTGATGCATGCAGGATGGCCGTAGACCGGCTGGCAGAAGCCTGCGGACCGATGGCCGCTATTATCGGAGCCCCGAATCTGGATATATCCAATGGGATCATGTATAATTCAGCCTATTTTATTCAAAACGGCGAAGTTTGTGACGGTGTTCATAAAACGATTTTAAGCGATTACGATATCTTCAATGAAAGCCGTTATTTTGTCGCAGGGGAAGACAACTCATCCATTCGTTTCCGCAACCAAAACATCCGCATCTTATTCGACGAATACGAAACGGAATTTATCGAAAAACAGGACAGTCTGGTTATCTTTGTCGGTACCGCCCCATTTACGACGGACAGCCTTAATTATCGCAAAACAATACTGGAGAGTATATCCCGGAAATACGGTAAACCCATTGTATCTTTAAATTATACGGGCGGGGCAACCTCTGTTTTATTCGACGGCAATTCGATGGTATACACTCCCAAAGGCACATCGGTCTGTCAAATGCGCTCTTTTACCGAAGATTTCCAAACCATCGACCTGACTAAACTGAATAGTTTACCTCCGATAAAAAACAAACCGGATACACCGATTGCACTGATCCACAATGCCCTGGTAAACGGCATACGGGATTACTTCTACAAACACGGTTTTACCCGGGCTGTGCTCGGTTTGTCGGGAGGTATCGACTCGGCCGTTGTCGCAGCATTGGCAGCGGAAGCTCTTGGAAAAGACAAGGTGATGGGACTACTGATGCCTTCCGTTTATTCTACGGATCATTCCGTAACCGATGCCATCGAACTGGCCGAGAACATAGGTATGCCCTATGAAACCCTGCCGATTAAGGAAATATACAACGGTTATCTGCAAAGTCTTAAACCCCTTTTTAAAGACCTGCCTTTCAATGTAGCGGAAGAGAATTTACAGGCGCGTATCCGGGGGACTTTGGTTATGGCTGCCTCCAATAAATTCGGCTCTATTCTGTTGAATACCTCGAATAAAAGTGAGGCCGCAGTAGGATACGGAACTCTATACGGAGATATGTGCGGTTCCCTGTCTGTTATCGGCGACCTATACAAAACCGAAGTATATAAACTGGCCGTTTACCTGAATCGTGAAAAAACGATTATCCCGGAAAATACGATCCGGAAAGCACCTTCGGCCGAGTTACGGCCGGATCAGAAAGACCAGGACAGCCTTCCGCCCTATGATATTTTAGACACGATACTGAAACTATACGTAGAAGAAAACCGGTCGGCAAGAGAAATCAAAGCCCAAGGATACAATCCGGAAACCGTGGATCACATCATTCAATTGGTTACCCGTAACGAATACAAAAGGGCTCAATGTCCGCCTATTCTCAAAATCAGTAAAAAAGCATTCGGATCCGGCCGGAGAATGCCTTTCTAAAAACAAGTGCCATGCAAATCATTACTGACAATAACCTTCACAATCAGCTATGCCGGGTATGCATTGAAAACCCTCACTCGCTGTTGTCAGAACTCGACGAAAAAGCAAAACGGCAAATCGTCGAAGCCACTGTATGCATCTCCTACAAAAAAGGAGATATCATTTATGAGGAGGGAAATATGCCGATGGGGTTATTATGCCTTCTTACCGGCAAAGTCAAGATATTCAAAGCAGGTATCGGAGGCCGGCAACAAATCGTCCGTATGGCAAAACCGGTAGGCTTTATCGGCTACCGGGCTTTCTTTGCCGAAGAAATACATATCGCTTCAGCAGAAGCGATCGAAGATTCTATCGTTTGCCGCATAAAAACAGAGTTGATTTTCAATTTGGTCCGTACCACTCCCGACTTAGCGATGGACATTATCCGGGCTTTTGCTACCGACCTCGGCTTTTCCAATCGCCGGACTGTGACTCTTACCCAAAAGCACATCCGGGGACGCCTTGCCGAAGCATTGCTGGTACTGAAAGACACCTATGGCTATGAAGAAGACAACGCAACCCTCAAAGTATGCCTTACCCGGGAAGATTTAGCCAATCTGTCCAATATGACAACGGCAAACGCAATCCGAACCCTTTCCAACTTTGCCACAGAAGGCGTTGTAGAACTTGTCGGCAAAAAAATAAAAATTATACAAAAAGAAAAACTGGAACAAATCAACGAGCAAGGATAAAGTAATCTTCGAATTTACAGCTTTTAATTTACGATTTTAGAGTAAATGAATCTGATACAAAGTAAATCACCAGACCATTTTAAATTTACAAGGAGAAGCCGGATTTCAAAATTACAAACTCCCTTTCAAAGCAAATCACTTTTCGGATAACACACTCAGGTCCGAACGTTCATAGCGGTGCGTTCCGGGTAATGATTTTTTATAATTCCAGCAACAAATCGCTTCCCGGAAAGATTTTCCGGGATTATCAAGGAAAAAATCACGGATATAAGTATTGTATTCAAACTGCCTGTCAATTTCTGCCGTTTTTTGTTGTCCGCACATTTCAAACCACACGTTCACCGCTTCTGCATAAGTACTCCCGGCATGAGACTTCAGCCACTTTTGAAAAGCAACCCGGAAAGTAAAGGAAGGACCGACAATCTGCCGAAAAAAATGCCTGTGCCTTTCGGAACAAACCAGATTTTCTTCAATCCGGCTTTCAAGGGTAATCTCCCGCTGCCGGTGTCTTGCTCTATGCTGCACCACAGGCTGCAATTTCTCCCCTGTATCCAGAAAACACCGAATCCGCTCTGTCAGTTCTTCCTTGTTTCCGCAACTTGACAATCCGGATGCACGGCAAAAAGCGACTAACTCTTTCCGCAAATAATAATACTGTTTAAAAGTCGTGCTGTCTAAATCTGCACATAATAAAGGTCTCCCGGTCATTTTTTCAATTTTAAATGCAATATCGGAAAAGGATTTCCCTGTCCGTCCAATTCCGAACGACGAAAACAACGAAATCCCAAATGCTCGTAAAAACCGACAGCCTGTGGATTCTGCTCATTGACATCCACATAACGGACGCCCAATGACAAGGCCTGATTTATCATTTTTTTCCCCACCCCTCTTGCCCGGCACTGAGGATGTACAAACAACATCTCTAATTTATTCCCCTCTATTCCCATAAAAGCAACAGCCTTATCCCATTCGTCACAAATACAATAGACATTTTCCAACTGTTTTATCCCCTCTTTTACCAAAGGCCGCAAGGCTACAATATCAGATTCCGATAAAAAAAAATGTGTAGCCCGGACCGACAATTCCCACAATTTCACCAATTCATCCACTTTTTCCGGTTTAACCGGAATAATATCCTTATCCAAAACCATAAATTTTATACCTAATTATTTGCCTTCAAAAATAATTAAAAATTTAACACCCGATTCCTTGACTCGTACCTTAGGGCATAGTATATCTTTGCATCCGAAACATTTGCGCAAAAGTTTATGAGTGAGTATAAAATTAAATTTAAAATCGGTGAATTTTCCAGGCTCAACCGTGTAACAGTCAAAACCCTCCGCTATTATGAAGAAATCGGATTGCTGATTCCTTACGAAACCGACGAATGGACAGGTTACCGTTACTATTCGGTAGAACAGTTCCAACAGGTGAATACCATCATCTATTTGAAACAGCTCGGCTTTTCTCTCGAAGAAATCCGGGACCTGTTTGCGACCGGTCGACATACACCCTCATTAGCTGCGATCGAAGCTAAAATCAGGCAATGTGAAGGCGAGCAAAAACAACTTCAACGGCGTTACAATGAACTCAACAGCTTGGCAAAATCCCTGCAAAAAGAAAAAAAAATGGAAAAAGTATTTATCAAATCGCTTCCGGCCATTATCGTAGCCAGTCATCGTCGTATCATCAACGGATACCAGGAATTATTCGATCTTTGCCCGAAAATTATCGGTCCGGAAATGGAACGACTGGGATGCACCTGTCCGGAGCCGGGTTATTGCTATACCATCGAACACAATAAAGAATACAACGAAAGCAACATCGACATCGAATACTGTGAATCTGTTAATGAAAAAAGGGAAGACTCAGAATTAATCCGCTTTAAAGAAATACCAGCCGTCCCTATAGCCGTCTGCATAAAACATCGCGGAGGGTACGAAACCTTTCCCCAAACATTTGCACAACTCTTTGAGTTTGTTGAACAAAACGGCTACAAAATCATAGATAGTCCCCGTTTCAGTTATATCGACGGCATCTGGAATAAAGAATCCGAAGAGGAATGGCTCTCCGAAATCGAAATTCCCGTAAGCATAGATTAACCCCCGAAAAACACAGAGGATCGTTCCTCTGTGTTTTACAACCCGATGCGTTCCAGATCGTCGGGAACAAACACATGGCCTGAAAAGACAGAGCAAGCCTCTCCGGTATATTTTTCTTTACGGAATACCAGGTTTTTATCTTCCGTATGGTATAAAACCAGATTTCGCACCTGCAAAGCTTCAGCCAGCTTTCCCGCATCCAATGCCGTACTGTGATGTTTTTCGTAAGGCGAAAAAATTTCCCGGTCGGCATACAGACAAAAAGCCTCTGACAACAGCCAATCAGCTCCTTCCACATATTTTCGGCAAACTTCATTGTAAGGTTCATCCCCCAAGCAAACCAATCTCTTCCCATCAGGCAATACAGCCCGGAAACCGAACTGCTTCATCTTTGTCGATGCAATATCAAAAAACTGTAACTCCATCCCCAGGGCTTCCGCCTTTTCCCCGTTCGTAACCTCATGTAAACGAATCCGGTCGCCCAAATACCGCACAATCTTCCGAGGCAAAGTCAATTGGCAAAAAACGGTCAATGCCTTCACGACTTCATCGTGTCCGTAAATTACAAAATCACCCGTATACTTTTCTTGCGACATCAAGGTAGCGATCTTTCGGATTACCCAAATTACCCCCAATACATGGTCCGTATGTGCATGTGTCACAAACATCCGGTGTATCCCGGTAAAGGGAATACCCGCTTTTTCAAGCTGATTGAAAATTCCGTTTCCTCCGCCGGCATCCACCAAAAAATATTCGTCCTCGTTCCGGAGGGCGAAACAGGTATTGTAGCACTTCGTTACCATGGCATTCCCTGTGCCTAACATAATTAATTCCATATCCGATTGACTTTATTACACGATAAAAATAATCCGTTTTTTTCAAATTCTATTTTTCTTCCCTAAACTTCCGGTATCTGTTTTCGGCTGCTTTCAACGGTCCATTCTCCACTTTGTCCGCCGGTTCAAAAAAGGACACATCAATATTGATTTTTCCTTTTTTAGTCTCCCTGCTCCAATTACCGATAATCCGTCCTTTATAAAGCAGTACCGGATAAAAAATCCCCCATCTGTTAAACGCTTTCGGATAATGCTGAGGATCCAAAACAGCACTCCGATCTTTATAACTGATCAAATATTCGTCGTAAGAAGGCAAAAAATGTATGTGGTCCCCGATAGCTTCCCGGCAAGATTCATGAATAAAAAATTCCTGTAATTCAAACTGCATGGTAATCAATTGATTTCCAATCGCCCCTATTGCCGATTTTGCTTCTGCAACCGTCAATCCGGACCACCATACGAAATCTTTCAGCGTCGCCGGAGAATGACTCCTGAAATAATTCAATGCCAATTTAGCCAATGCCTCGTCCTTGCTCAATTCCCGTACCGGAGCAACACGCTCCTCGATAAGGGCATAAGTCGGTTTTCCATCCCGGTCGGCACCGCTACAAATAATGCCTTCCACCTCTGCCCGAAGCATATAGCGTCTTACCCGTTCATCCTCCGTCAAAATTCCGGCTCTATTGAATTCAATCGTCATTTCTTCTTTCGTCAGGCTTTTGTTCCCCGACAATATTTTTCCCAGCAAATCATTACACCGGGTATATACATCCTCCGGAATATCAATCCCACTTGCTTTTGTCCACAAATCTACACACTTCTTTATGCGTGCTCCCGACAATTTCAACATCCACCGGATGTCCTCTCCCGCCACCCAATGCCAGGTAGGACGCATTATATGGGTACGTACAATTTCCCCCTTCTCCAAAGCTTCATTGACCATCCGAAGCGTTCCCCCTTCTATCCGCATCCCCACGGCCCATTTCGACATATCATAATCCTGTGCCTGTACAGCCCCCATCCACGCGACCAAATCACGCGGACATTTAAAAGCCGGAGTCGCCAGTTGCTGGCTTCTGAAACGCATTTGAGCAATTTTCTCCATAATCCTGGTTTTCGTTATTAAATTTTCTCTCGGCCAAAATCTGCGGCATATTGGCCATTGCCCATCCGACCAAGCCATCCAGATAAGGCATAAGACTATCCCCCCTCGGCGTCAGCCGATACTCCACACGAGGAGGCACTTCCGGATACACTTTACGACTGACCAAACCATCTGCTTCCAGAGTCCGGAGAGTAACGGCAAGCATCCGCTGTGAAATATCACCGATACTTTTCTGTATGTCACAGAAACGCATCACCTCATTCGCATGCAGCGTTGACAACACCAGCATTCCCCACTTACTACTCAAGCGACTGATTATATCCCGAACCGGGCAATCTGTTGTATGATGGAAATTTTGCATATTTTAACTTTACTTTATCCGCCTGTGCACCAACATTAGTAACACCCGTGTAAGTATCTTATCTACAGGTTTGTTCTTGTTTATCCGCCACAGACCCATTAACTTTACGATACAAAAATAATAAACTTACTAAAAATAACTATCATGACAAAGAAAATTGCTGTACTAGCTGTAAATCCTGTAAACGGCTTCGGTTTGTTTCAGTATCTCGAAACTTTCTTCGAAAAAGGTATTTCCTACAAAGTATTTGCTGTAGCCGACTCGACCTCCATCTCTACGAACTCCGGCATAAAACTGGAAGTCCATGACACAATTGCCCATCTCAAAGGACATGCTGACGAATACGATGCCTTGGTATTTGCCTGCGGAGATGCCATTCCGGTTTTTCAGAACAATGCAGACAAACCGTTCAACATCGATATGCTGGCCGTTATCAAAGAATTTGCAGAGCATAAAAAACTGATGATCGGCCATTGTGCAGCCGCATTACTGTTTGAAATAGCAGGCATCACCGAAGGCCGGAAACTGGCTGTACATCCGCTGGCTAAACCGGCAATACAGAAAGGTATTCCTACCGATGAAGCTTTCACTATCGACGGAAATTTCTATACCGCCCAATGCGAGCACAGTATTTCCTCTTTCCTACCCGAATTGCTGAAAGCTTTACAATAAGATAACGGCAGTCAACGGACATTCCTGTTTTTGATTTACGATTAAAGAAAAATACGCCTGAGAATCAGGAAGATTTACAGGCTCAATCTAAAATCGTAAATCAAAAATCATAAACCTGAAATCCATAAAGACAGTCAGTCCTCTCCCCAATATTCATAATGAATATTCCCGGGTTTCCATTTGTCTTTGATGGCAGGTGTTTCTGCGGGATAACCAATAGGAATGACATTTAACGGAACGATATACTGAGGCAGACGGAGTATTTGTTGTACACTTTCGACCCTGTCCGGTATAGGATAAAGTCCTGTCCATACGGCTCCCAAACCTAAACCATGGGCGGCCAATAACAGATTTTCCGTAGCAGCAGAAGCATCTTGTATCCAGTAATCGGCGGCTTCACCCTCCAGAGCTTTGGTTAAATCACCGCAAACGACAATCGCCAGTGGTGCTTCAGCCGTCATTTTTGCATAAGGAAGAGTAGCGGCTAATTTTTCCAATGTTTCTTTCTCTCTCACAACAATAAAAGCCCAGGGTTGTTTGTTGACTGCGGAAGGAGCGGCCATGGCTGCCCGAAGCAATTGTTCGACTTTTTCTTCCTCGACGGCTTGTTGTTGATAAGCCCGGACACTTGTCCTGGTAGCGATGACATCCAGAATGGACGGTGAATCGCTTGGGGAAGGTGACTCATTTGTATCAAAAGCTATTTTTATGCACAGTATAACAAGTACAATAGCCAGCAATAGGTTCAGAACTTTAGACGTATTCATAATCAGAAGACTTTATTTGGTTTGTTGCGACAGTTTCAATAAGGTCCCGGTCGGACAGACGAAACGACAATACGGTCTTTGGATCACACAGGATAACAACAGAAAAACACAGGCCGCAATAATAATCGGCCAGGCAGCCTGATCAAACAGGAAAGCCGTAAAAAGCTCGTAGTCCATCAGCTGGAAACCGACCCCCAACCACATAAAAAACAAAAGTAAAAACCACAAACTTTCCCTGAAATAGGTCAGGTATATATTGATTTTTGCACTTATCGGCAATTTGTAAGGGACAGCTTTTCCGATTAATTCCTGTAAAGATCCCATAGGGCACAACCAGGAACAATAGTGGCTTTTTTTCCCCAATAACGGAAAGACAAAAGCAGCAATTAAAAGTAACAACGGAATAAGGGCGGTTCCGATACGGATACCATTGGAAAAATAGTTGGTCAGTAAAGGCAGTGATATAAAACTTCCACTCCAGAATCCCAAAATGACAACATTCAGTATCAATTGAAACAATCTGATTTTAGGAGATTTTGTCATCCAGGGAACGATCAGCCCCAACAGGACGACCAAAAGAACACAAAAAAATTTAAAATCCAGACTCGGAAGTATACTTTGACTGGATGCCGAAGGGACACTTTTCAAGTATTGCATGGCCCTTTGCACCGATAGAATAATGGCATCCGATGAAAATGTCGCCCCGGAAACGGCATCGACTTTTTTCTCCAGTGCTTCATCCGGAGACAGGTTATCCCACTGCGTAAGAAGTCCGTTATCAACGACATCTGCCAAAAATCCAGGCGTTTCGGAATTTTCCAGTACTACAATTTTAATAATACGCCCTTCTTTCAGATAAATATCAAGTGGTATATTTCCCCCATACCCGAAAATATCCTTAGCAATTTGACCGGTTGTCAGAATCTGGATTCCGTCAGCTGCCTGGCGGAGGGTAGCAATCGTATCCGATTGCCCGACAGGAATATTTTTTTTCGTCAACGGAATACCGAAAACTTTGTGTTCTTTATTTATGGCGACAGCCAGAAGTAGTAAAAGGCAAGTAAGTAACGAAACGATTTGCCGGATTTTTAAATATTTCATAAGTTGCACATACAGACCTTGGTTAATCCAATGCGAAGTTATATTTTTAATTGACAAATATTTGCAAATTCACTATTTTTTGCAATCCGATAACACTTGTTATGATTTCAATCGCATAATAAAAGTACTTCCTTTACCCAATTCACTCTGTACAGTAAGGGAGCCATTATGCGCCTCCACGAAATCCCGGGAAATGGAAAGACCTAAACCGCTACCTTGTACCTTGGTACCCGGAACCCGGAAATAATGGTCGAAAATACTTTTATGATAGCGCGGATCGATGCCTTTGCCAAAATCCTGCACATACATTTCAATGTAACCGTCACCGACACTACGGGCTCCGATGATAACCCGGCTGTTCTCATGAGAATAACGAATTGCATTACTCAACAAATTCGTCAGTACCCAGGCGATTTTTTCACTATCGACAAACAGTTTGTTTATCTTATCTTCGGGATATTCTACTTCTATCTGAATATTGAATTTCTCCGCCTGTACCTGATTGGCTTTAATGGCATATTCTATCAATTCTATCGGTTTTGTAATCTTAGGTTTCAATTGCAACTTACCGGATTCTACCTGGGTCATATTCAGCAATTCTCCGGTAATATCAAGCAATCGGTCCGCATTTTCTTTGATACTGCCGGACAATTCTTCCTGTTCAGGATTCAAAGCTCCGACCCGTTTGTCTTCCAACAATCTTAAACTCATCAATATAGCCGAAATCGGAGTCTTCAATTCATGCGAAATTGTCGAAATAAAAGTCGTTTTAGCCGAATCGAGCTCCTTAAATTCGGTAATATTTTTCAATAAAATAACATATCCCTTCTTTTCCGGAGTCCGGTTGTCCGTCTTTGTTTGGGTAATCGTCATGTATTTGGCCTGAAAATAGCTTTCTTTATTATCAGCATAAATTTTCAACGGTTCTTTTTTTCCCTGAGGAATATCTCCGATTAATTCCCGGATCAACTTTCTCAATAAATCGTTCCGCAAAGCAATTTCCTGGGCCGAATGCCGGAGCACATCGTTCCGCTTCAAACCAAACACATTCAACGCCTCATCATTGACAAACAAAATCTCCATCTCATTATTCAAACCGATAATCGGTTCGTTAATGCTATTGATAATCGTCTCCATATACTTCTTGGCAGCCATCATTTCAGCCAATGTACTGGCATGATAATCGGCAAGACGCTGAGCCATCCTGTTAAAATTCCGGGACACTTCGGCAAATTCCGCACTATCCCGGATATTCAAACGCTTTTCATAATTGTGATTCGCAATCTCCAGAATTGCATCTGTCAGTTCCTTAATCGGTTTATTAATAGCAGAAGGCAAGCGTAATAGCATGGTAAACCCGATAGCGATACAAGCGACGCCGACCACTGAAATCCAAATCAATGCACGGTATAACCCCGGACCGGCAGCCGGACTGTCCGGATCGGTTGCCGTCAATATCTGCAAATTTACCACCGCCAGTACAACCAGCAATACAATCATGGCAACCAAAACACCAATACCGATCGTTAATTTAGCTTTTATATTCATAATCAATTTGTTTATAAACACTATCCGCAAGCTTTCGTTATGCAAGTATAATCAAATCAATACTCATTTCTTTTAAAGCTCTCAAAAATTTTCGGTATTTTGAAATCTTCAATAATGAGGAAGGCATCTGAAAAGCCGGTTGTCCCATACACACGGTTGTAATCTGGCGACTACGGCAGATTTCGATAATCGTATCTATCACATGAGGCGATACTATTTGTACCACCTCCCCGCCCAGTTCCGTTGCCAGTTTAAAATGATTCAGCAAATGCCGTTGAGAGGCTAAATCAATACGGTCGGAACGCTCTCCGGGTGTCTGCACATAAAGTGTAATGAAAGTCGTGTTGTAATGCGTTGCCAACCGGGCAGCTTTACGGATAATATGACGGGGCGTTTTTTCATTTGTACTGATACAAGCTAAAAATTTCTCGTGACGAACCCCAACATCTCCCGATACGACCTCATTTTCTACCTTTTTTTCTACCCGGAAGGCCACCTCTTTCAAAGCCAGTTCCCGTAATTGAAGAATATTTTCAGTTTTAAAAAAATTATTTAACGCCAACTGTATTTTTTCCGGCCGGTAAATTTTTCCGGCCTTTAACCGATTTATCAATTCTTCCGCCGTCAAATCGATATTCACCACCTCATCGGCATCCTGCAAAACCTTATCGGGAATACGTTCTTTCACTTCAATTCCCGCAATGCTTCTTACCTCTTCATTAAGGCTTTCGATATGCTGGATATTGACTGCTGAAATCACATTGATTCCTGCATCCAATAACTCCAGCACATCCTGCCAGCGCTTTTCATTACGGCTTCCTTCTACATTGGTATGGGCCAGCTCATCTACAATCACCAATTCGGGATGCAAAAGAAGAATTCGATCCAGGTCCATCTCTTCCAGCTCCTTGCCTTTGTAAAATATCCCTTTACGGGGAATCATGGGCAAACCGTCCCGCAATGCTTCGGTGCCCGCCCGCCCGTGTGTCTCGATATAACCGATTTGCACATCAATGCCGTTTTCCAATAATTCGTGCGCCTCCTGCAGCATACGATACGTCTTCCCCACCCCGGCAATCATACCGATGTATATCTTAAACTTCCCCCGCCGGGAACGTCTTATCAGGTCCAGAAAGTGTTGTACGTTTTCTTCTCTGCTCATAGAACGGTTTATAAATTCAACATTCGTAAAGTTTACAAAGCAGTCCTTCAGGTAAAACCACTCGAAAAGCGTCTTCAGCCCGAAAGCTCCGGTATTTAAAATTCGAGACCGATACCTCCGATCAAATAAGCCTTATCATAAACCGGCGACGCAATCGCCTGAACAAATACAGGAAATGAAAAGTGATCCGTCACCTGCAGATATTTACTCGCCTTAAATGAAATATCGGTTATATTGGCTCCATCGGCGTCATACATTCCTTGCCAGGGAGTAAAGCCGACAAGCGGAGTCAGTTGTATATCTGCCGGGCCATGAAAACTATACGATACAGAAATATAAGTAGAAAAAGCACGATCTCCTTCGTCGTTATCGTCTCCCCCGGCAAACATGGTCGCCCATCCCAGTGTCAACGGAAATTTTTCACTAATGGAATAACTCAAAGCAGCCTCAAAATGATGATCATGCTTATAATCGCCATAGGGGCTACTGATCCCGTTCCACCAGTAATCGGTCACCGCAATCCCGAAACGTCCCAGAGTATAACTTAAAGTCAGATCAACTTCCTGTGCTCCGTCCGTTTTTGTTAAGCTTTGACTTCCCCAGGTTGTTAAGGCAAGATTTCCATAAGATACACCTAAAGTCGGTTGTAACGAAAAACCGGAATTCTGGTAAGCTCCGCGCCAGATATAATCACTTACAAAATCAATCTTTCCGGTTATGCCGAAGGCAGATTGTGCTTTTACTTCTGTCATTATGACAATACCCAATACCCAAAACAATATTATCTTTTTCATATCAATCACAAAAATTACAATTCTCTCATTTGTTTTTCCGAGCCTCTTCCAAGGCAATATTCAACCTCAATACATTTACTTTTTCCGTTCCCAATATACCCAGCAACGGCTTCTCTACAAGCTCGTCGACAATCGCTTTTACAGAGATAACATCCATCCCGCGGGCTTTAGCCACACGTTCCATCTGTACATAAGCACTTTCGGGCGTAATATGAGGGTCCAGGCCAGAACCGCTTGCCGTAACCATCTCGGCAGGCACATCTTTACGACTCAGATAGGGATGATAAACAAGAAAACTGTCGATACGGACATTCACTTCTGCCAGATATGCTTCATTCGTCGGGCCCTTATTACTCCCGCAAGAGTTAGCAGCATCATAACCGGCACCGGCACAGGAAGGACGTCCCCAGAAATAGCAGTCTTGGGTAAACATCTGTCCGACATTCGCGGCTCCGACAACCTTACTGTTCAATATAGCCACATCGGCATTTCCCGAATTCGGTCCGGCTACTTTGGCAAACAACCACAATATCAAAATATAAAATACCGAAAAGAAAAGACAAAAAACAACCGTAAGCCGCAATGATTTTATAAAGTTATTCATAATAAATTTCTATTAAATACATATAATAAATGATAACACACAAACGTCTCAATATACGCTGTATTCAGCGAATTTTGAAAATAAAACCGAAGTGCAACCATCCTTAAAAGAACAAACCAATCAACAAATCGATCAACTTAATCCCTATAAACGGAACAATTACACCACCCAAGCCATATATCAACAGATTACGGCGAAGTAAAGCCGAAGCTCCGACCGGTTTATACTGCACTCCCCGTAATGCCAGCGGAATCAAAATCGGGATAATAATTGCGTTGAAAATGATTGCCGATAAAATGGCACTTTCCGGACTATGCAATCCCATGATATTCAATGCTGCCAACTCAGGAATCGATAACATAAACAAAGCGGGCACGATGGCAAAATACTTCGCCACATCATTGGCAATGGAAAAAGTAGTCAACGTACCACGGGTCATCAGCAACTGTTTACCGATCTCGACAATCTCGATCAACTTCGTCGGATCATTATCCAGATCCACCATATTACCGGCTTCCTTTGCCGCCTGAGTCCCACTGTTCATTGCAACGCCTACATTTGCCTGTGCCAATGCAGGCGCATCGTTTGTGCCATCTCCCATCATGGCGACCAACTTCCCGGCAGCCTGTTCCTTTTTGATGTATTCCATCTTATCTTCCGGTTTGGCCTCCGCAATAAAATCATCAACCCCGGCTTTTTCTGCGATGTATTTAGCTGTCAACGGATTATCTCCGGTTACCATAACGGTTTTGACCCCCATCTTCCGCAAGCGTTCGAAACGTTCCTGAATACCCGGTTTTATAATATCCTGTAATTCAATCACTCCGACCACTTTTTTATTGACACACACGACCAGTGGTGTACCTCCGTTCGCTGTAATATTCTGTATTAAATCCGCCACTTCCGCAGGGAATACATGTCCGGCAGCTTCGGTCAGTTTACGAATGGTATCGAAAGCCCCTTTACGAATTTCGGTTCCGTCTTTCAAATTAATACCGGAGCAACGCGTTTCTGCCGAAAATTTAATCATCCGGGCCCCTTCCGTATGTAAATCACGCATACGGATTCCGGATTCATGAGCCAATTCGAGAATCGATTTTCCTTCCGGAGTCTCATCAGACACAGAAGAAAGCACACAAACCTCGACAAAGACCTGATGCTCCGATTTGCTTACAGGATAAAACCGGGTCGCCTTACGATTACCGATTGTAATTGTTCCTGTCTTATCCAATAACAATGTATCTATGTCGCCGGCCGTTTCCACTGCTTTACCGGATTTAGTAATCACATTGGCGCGCAATGCACGATCCATTCCGGCAATACCGATAGCGGAAAGCAAGCCGCCGATTGTCGTCGGGATCAGACAAACAAACAAAGACAGAAAAGAAGCAATCGTAATTACCGTTCCTGTATAGTCGGCAAAAGGCTTCAACGTCACACACACAATCACAAACACCAGCGTAAAAGCTGCCAGCAAAATGGTCAAAGCAATCTCATTCGGAGTCTTCTGCCGGGACGCCCCCTCTACGAGGGCAATCATCTTATCCAGGAAACTCTCTCCCGGTTGGGTAGTAACCAGCACTTCGATACGGTCGGACAAAACCTTCGTACCCCCGGTCACGGAACTTTTATCTCCGCCGGCTTCACGAATTACAGGTGCCGATTCTCCCGTTATAGCGCTCTCATCTATTGAAGCCAGCCCTTCTATAATTTCGCCGTCAGCAGGTACGATATCCCCCGCTTCACAGACGAAAACATCACCCTTCTTCAATTTGGAGCTGGCAACCGTTACAATTGTACCGTTTACCTGCAATTTTGCCGGAGTCTCTTCACGGGTCTTTCGCAAACTATCGGCTTGAGCTTTACCGCGGGCCTCTGCAATCGCCTCCGCAAAATTAGCGAACAACAAGGTAATAAACAGGATTACAAAAACCCATGCATTATAAGCAAATGAACCTTGCGAATCGTTAACGACAGAATACAGCATCACAAAAAACATGACGACCGTGCAAACCTCCACCGTAAACATAATCGGATTCTTGATCATCAAACGCGGATTCAATTTCACGAATGATTGTTTCAAACTTTCCATCACCTGATCTTTTTGAAACAGGGAGGATGTATTATTATTTCTCATATTTTAAATTTATTATTCCAATAAATCAACCCCTTAAACCATATCCGGGAATACTTGAAATCCCCCGATATCACAAACTAAGATGCTCGGCTATCGTGCTCAACACCTGTACCGGGAAGAACGACAATGCAGCTACAATGAATATGACTGCAAAAGTCATCACACTGAAGGTCACTGTATCTGTCTTAAGTGTACCGGCACTTTCAGGTATAAACTTTTTCTGTGCCAACAACCCGGCGATAGCAACTTGCCCGACGATAGGCAGAAAACGTCCCAATATCAGTACCAAACCACAGGAAAAATTCCAGAACCAGGTGTTGTCACCCAAGCCTTCAAAACCGGATCCATTATTGGCAGCCGAGGAAGTATACTCATACAGCATCTCCCCCAATCCACGATATCCGGGATTATTCAACCATCCGCCTTCACCCGTCACAAATCCGGGAGCATGGACAAAAAGCCAGGCGGCCAATCCGGTTCCGACCAATATGATAAAAGGATGGAGCAGAGCAACGACAGAGGCAATCTTCATCTCCCGCGCTTCTACTTTTTTTCCCAGAAATTCAGGCGTACGCCCCACCATCAATCCGCTGATAAATACGGCAATGATAATAAACGTGAAATAGTTCATCCATCCGACGCCGACACCTCCGAACCAGGTATTAATTTGCATATTCAGCATTTGAATCATACCGGAAAGCGGCATCGTAGAATCATGCATACCGTTAACCGAACCATTAGACGTCACCGTAGTCGTTACACTCCACAAAGCCGTAGCTCCCGCTCCCAAGCGAACCTCTTTCCCCTCCATCGCTCCGTTTCCCTGTGCAATCCCCATCTCATCTATCCGCGGATTTCCGCCCATTTCCTGGCTAACATTAATACCAACGCCGATTAAATAAGCGACCAGCATCACCCCATAAATACAATACCCCAACTTTCTACGGCGTAAATAAAATCCAAATGCAAGAGCCATAGCCATCGGAATAATCAATATCGCTATACATTCCACCATATTCGTCAGATAAGTCGGATTTTCCAAAGGATGAGAAGAATTGACCCCGAAATAGCCACCGCCGTTGGTCCCCAACTGCTTGATCGGCACAATCGCCGCCGTTGGTCCTTGCGAAACCAGTTGAGTCGCTCCTTCCAGCGTAGTTACTTCCATCTTACCGTCAAATCCCATCGGCGTTCCCTGAAGTATCAAAATAAAACCGACGATTAACGAAAGCGGCAACAGAATACGGGTACAACTCAATACCAAATAATTCCAGAAATTTCCGATTGTTTTGGTTGTCTTTGCTGCCAGAGCTTTCATAATTCCGGCCATCGCAGCCATACCACAGGCAGCAGTAATGAATTGGAACAACATAATTACAAACAACTGTGTAAAATAAGTCAATCCACTTTCGCCGCTATAATGCTGCAAGTTACAGTTCACCATAAAACTGATACAGGTATTGAATGCCTGATGAGCCGTCTGCCCGGGATTCCCATCCGGATTCAACGGCAAGACACCTTGCATGACTAACAACAGCATTCCCCAAAGAAACCAACATAAATTCACTGTCAGCAAAGCTTTCAGAAACTGTTTCCAGTTCATCTCTTTTTCCGGATGAATGCCACTCAATTTAAAAATCCAACGCTCGATGGGTTTCATGAAATCCAACCACGTCTTTTCACCTTTAAAAACTTTAGCAATATATTTTCCCAACGGATAACTGATCGCTACCATCAGAACAATTTGCACAATTACCCCTAAAATTTCCGTATTCATACTACATCATTTTAAAATTCTTCGGGCTTTACCAGCACATACAGCAGATACCCGAACATCACAATACTTAGAATAAATAAAACCGTGTACATCTTATAATTCCTCCTTTTTATTAAATCTTTTCAAACCAATCTATGCATTTGAAGAAAAACCAAAAGCAAGCAATCCCGCTCAGTACACACACTAAAAATCCAATCGAAATGAAGTCCATAATCATTTTATTAAATAAATATTATCATTAACCGATTGACGAATATGCCAAGCTCGTGCCACAACGACGACAGCATTCAAAACATTTTGATAGATAAAGAGATACAGAGAGAAGGGTAAAAATAAAAACAAAAAGACCTTTCCAAAATGAAAAGGTCCCTTACCAAAATGATACAGTTTTTAATTTATAAATCACGATTCGTGATTGTAGATTGACGATTGCAGATTCGAAAAATCCGATAACAAATCAGGCTGTCAAACAATTTACACACTGAAATACAGCGACAGCATCATGAAAGTCCGTATTCTTCAATTTTACGATATAAGGTCGTCAAACCGATTTTCAATAAACGGGACGCCTCTGTTTTATTACCGCGTGTATATTGAAGCACCCGGGCAATATGACGTTTCTCGACCGCTGCCAATTCAAATTCCGGATAATTCAGACTACCGGCATCGGCTACATGGATATTTTGCAACTCAAAAGGTAAGTCCTCCACTGTGAGCTGACCGTCACAAACGATCATACTACGTTCGATCACATTACGCAATTCCCGGATATTCCCTTTCCATTCGTTAGTTTGCAAGACATTCAAATAACCGGGAGTGATACTCCCGATCTCTTTATTCAGTTTTCGGGAGAAAAGACGCACAAAAGAACGGGCCAATAATTCGATATCTTCCCGACGCTCACGCAACGGAGGCAAATGAATTTGAAAAACGGACAAACGATAATACAGATCCTCTCTGAAATGTCCCTCTACAACCTCTTTTTTCAAATCGCGGTTGGTAGCAGAAATAATCCGCAGATCTACCTTAGTCGGTTTCGTATCCCCGATTTTAATATACTCTCCTGTTTCAAGCACCCGCAACAGTTTGGCTTGCAAATCGTAAGCCATTTCTCCGATTTCATCGAGAAAAATTGTTCCGTTATCTGCCACTTCAAAAAGTCCTTTTTTATCTTTTACAGCCCCGGTAAAAGCTCCCGCTTTATGCCCGAATAATTCACTTTCCAGTAAATCTTTGCTAAATGCAGAGCAATTGACAGCCATAAACGCACGTTCACGGCGACGACTGTTATAATGAATCGCCTGTGCAAATACTTCTTTCCCCGTCCCGGTTTCGCCTGTCAGTAATACAGTGACATCCGTTGCAGCAACTTTCTGTGCCAGTTTCACCGCTTCCTGCAAACAAGCCGATTTTCCCAGAATCATATCGAACGTCCCTATAACAGACACATCCTTACTTACATTTTCTCCTATATTTTTTTTGGCCTGTTCCATAGCCCGGCTGATCAGCGGGATGATCTTATTATTATCGTCACCTTTCGTAATATAATCAAAAGCCCCGTTTTTAATAGCCTGTACCCCATCCGGAATATTTCCGTGAGCCGTTAGTAAAATCACCTCAATTTCCGGATAAAGTCGTTTTATTGTGCTCACCAACTCCACCCCGTTCCCATCCGGCAAAAATACATCACACAGGGCCACCTGTGGCCGGTGCAACTTCAACTGTTTCAACGTCGACTGACAATCGGCAGCCTGCCACACCTCATACCCCTCCAGCTCCATAATACGCGAAAGCAGCTTGCGTATCTGCGGCTCATCATCTATAATCAATATGCTATCCATAAAGCAAAATTTAGTATGCAAAATTATAGATTCCCCAAGACCCCTGAAATCTTAATCCTATAAAATTAATACAAGTATGAACCGACTACCGTCAATACCATTCTAAAAACACGGCCGGCAACGGTCTCCGTTCATTAAAACCGGCAATATCAATGACAGGCGAAATATACGATTTCCGAATTTTATCCGTAACTGATTCCGAGAGAGAAATCCGGACGGTAAATTTAATAAATTCCGCCATTCTTTATCACCTCATCCCCTGTAACTTCATCCGTTTAAAAAACTTACATTTAAAAATTTCATCTGTTCTGCCTGAAAATCACTTCTTTTCGCCGCAAATAAGATTTTCCTTTCTCTAAGGCTTACTTTTTAGTTTATTTTTTACCCTAACGATAACTTTTTCCGAAAAAAGGATACCTACTTTTGCAGCCTGAAATTAAGCATAAAGAGGAGATGATGCAGGACAATATTGACTTCGGGACAATGAATATCCCCAGATTATTTCGTAAAATGTTCATTCCGACCCTGTTGGGGATGGTTCTTGCAGCAACAATCACCATTGCCGACGGTATCTTTGTAGGCCGGGGGATAGGAAGTGATGCCCTCGCTGCCGTAAACATCGTCGCTCCTTTTTTCATGCTATCCACCGGCATAGGCCTGATGTTCGGTGTCGGAGCTTCAATCGTCGCCTCCATCCACCTGTCACAGCACAAAATAAAAGTTGCCTGCATCAATATTACCCAGGCACTTTCCGTTTCTCTCTGCCTCACACTACTGTTATCCGCTGTCGTTATGGCATTCAGAACCGATGTCGCCTATCTGTTGGGAAGTTCGGAGGCCCTGTTGCCTTTGGTATTGGAATACATGAACTGGATCGTCCCCTTTCTGGCATTCAACATGCTGTTAAGTATAGGATTATTTGTTATCCGACTGGACGGCTCACCGACGTTCGCCATGCTATGCAGCGCTATTCCGGCCTTAATTAACCTTGTATTAGACTATGTTTTCGTATATCCGCTGGATTACGGCCTGGCAGGAGCTGCTTTGGCATCCGTAATCTCAGTTGTTATCGGTAGCATCATGATTCTGGTTTATTTACTGAAATATGCAAATGTATTACACCTCTACCGGCCGAAATTCACCCGTAAAAGCATACGCCTGACCGTAAGAAATATCGGCTATATGGTAAAATTAGGCTTTTCCGCATTCCTTAGTGAAGCTGCCATTGCCTGTATGTTATTGGTAGGGAATTACGTTTTCATTCACTATTTAGGCGAAAACGGTGTTGCTGCATACAGTGTCGCCTGCTACTGCTTTCCCATTGTTTTTATGATAAACAATGCTATAGCCCAGTCCACACAGCCCATCATCAGTTACAATTACGGAATAAAGCAATGGAAACGGGTAAAACAGGCATTCCGCCTCTCCGTAACCTATGCCGTGATATGCGGTTCGATTGCCACATTACTTACGATTGCCTTATGCACTGCTGTCGTAGCCTTATTTTTAGGAGATACCGGGCCGGCATATACAATTGCCGTACACGGGATTCCATGGTTCTCACTCGGATTTATTTTCTTTGCACTTAATATCGTCTGCATCGGATATTATCAAAGCATCGAATCATTCCGGCCGGCAACGATTTTTACCGTATTGCGGGGCATTGTTATTTTATCCCTGAACTTTACTTGTCTTCCGCTTATTTTAGGGATTAAAGGCATCTGGTTAGCTGTCCCATTCACAGAATTATTTACCTTTGTAATCATTGTCCTCTATTATTTAAAACAAGGTAAAAAACAATGAAAGACAATACCTTCGAGAAAATAGCCGAACATTTTGCCGTCTCCGGGCAGGAAATCCGGCTGTTACTGAAAGACGCGGAAAAAATATCCTTTACCCCGAAAGATATTGTCGTCCATGAACGGGAAATAAACAGTAACCTGTATTTTATCACCCAAGGCGTATGGCGGGCATATACATTTAAAGACGGAGTCGAAGTGACGTTATGGTTTGTCTCCGAAGGAGAAATGGCTCTCTCTGCATGGGGATATACTTCGAATCTTCCTTCACACCTGACCCTGGAAGTCGTAACGGACAGCGAAGCCTATTGCCTGTCCAGATCCAAACTGGAACAACTGTTTCAGTCTTCTATTTCCCTGGCCAATTTAGGCCGGAAAATACTCGAAAATTTCATGCTTGAAATCGAGGTGGCCTGGCTGGACTCGTACAATCGTACGGCCTTAGAACGCTACGTCACCCTCCTGGAAAAACAACCCGAAATCATCCGGGCTGTTCCTTTGAAATACATCGCGTCCTATCTGGGAATCACCGCTCAATCGCTCAGTCGTATCAGAAATCGTTTGGCGGGATTATCGAGGCATATTTAAGAAAGCCAGGTTTCTTCTACAATCTCCCCTTGTACACCAACAACCACTTTTTTAAGGGGTACTTTACGGCTTGCCTGTTCTGCTGCCATCCGGGCAATGCGTACCAGTCCTCCACAACAGGGAACCTCCATAATAACAACAGTCAATGTATTGATCCCGGCCGAATCGATCATACCGACGAGTTTGGCCACGTAAGATTCTTTATTACAGTCTAATTTGGGACAAGCAATTGCAAGCGTACGGTTCCGAAGGAAACGACGATGAAAATCCCCGTAGGCATAAGCCGTACAATCGGCTGCCAATACAACATCCGCACCTTGGAAATGACCGGCTTGGGGATTCAGCAGATGTAATTGCACCGGCCATTGACTAAGCTGTGACGGTAATTGAACTTCCCCATGAGTCGTCCCGGAAACTTTAGCCGGAGCGACAAAAGAACGGGACATACTACCGGGACATCCGCAAGGCAAAGGTTTTTCCATGCCGGATGAGGTTTCTCTATCCTCCGGGCCAGAAGGTAAAAAATTCATCATTATCCCGGACTCTTTCAAATAGTCAAGGGCCTGACGGACATAAGCCGTCTCTCCGTGTTTTTGTAAGTGTTCCAAATGGGCTTTAACGGTTTCTTCTCCCTGGGGCACAATCCGGGCCATTACAGCCCGCTCGTCATAAGGCATCGCTTCCCGTTCTTCTATCGTTATTGCTCCGGCAGGACATTCTCCGATACAAGCCCCCAAGCCGTCACAATAAAGTTCACTCACAATCCGGGCTTTTCCATCTATCAATTGTAAAGCTCCTTCATGACATCCGGCAACACAAGCACCACATCCATTACACAACGACTCGTCTATGCTGATAATTTTTCTCTTTCCTTTCATCAATTTACTATCTTTTTTGTACAAAGATAATAGCTCCGGCCTTCAATGAACGTCACATTTGTTACACCGTCCTTTAATAATTCCTAACAAACCGACATCTCTCCACCCAAATCGGCTAAGGAAACAACGATCTTTCCTCTGACTTTTCTGTTTTCTAAAGCTGCATGGGCTTCAGGCAACTGCCTGAAAGGAAAAACTTTACCAATCCTTACTTTTATGTCTTCCGTCCCAAGTAAAGAAGCTATCTTTTGCATTTCTCTTCCATTGGGATGTGCAAGTATGTGATAATAATTCCGGATATACCGGTCCTGCATCACCTTTTCCGCTTCGTCTTTTTTATCCGAAGGCAACAATACAATCACCCCTTCCGGTTTGAGCACTTTTAATGAACGCACAAAATTTTCCCCTCCGATCGTATCCAGGATCAGGTCGAATCCGGAAGTAATCTCTTCAAACCGTTGATTTTTATAATCAATCACCTCATCTGCTCCGAGTTGTTTCACGCAACCGATATCTTCACCGGAAGCTGTTCCTATTACACAGGCCCCGAAAAATTTAGCGATCTGTACGGCAAAACTTCCGACTCCTCCGGCAGCCCCATGAACAAGCACCTTATCGCCTTGCTTCACATGCCCCCTGTCTACCAACGCCTGCCAGGCTGTCAAAGCCGCCAATGTAGCCCCGGCTGCATCCGTAAAAGAAATCCCGGACGGTTTCCGGGCCAGCTGGCCGGCGGGAGCCACAACATATTCAGCATAGGCACCTCCCCGCCCCGGAAAATTTACTGTTCCGAAAACAGCGTCTCCGGCTGAAAAATTCTCGACCCCCGGCCCTACCCGATCCACGATTCCGGAAATACTCCATCCCAATACCATCGGAGCATCCCCTTCATACCCGGAAGCCACCCCACCCCCTCTACGGGTTTTCACATCAATCGGATCAAGACCGATCGCTATAACCCGGACCGATACCTCTCCCGCCTTTACCTGCGGCTTCGAAATATCCTCCAATACAAAGTTCTCTATCCCTCCGAATTTCTTCAATACCATTGCCTTCATATCCTTACCTGATTTTTCAATTTATACCATATAATACTTTGCTTCCCGTAAATTTTTAATTTACGATTTACAATCTCATATTGTTCCCAAAGATTCCGATCTCCCGGTCAAAGAGAATCAAACTTTAAATTAAAAAAATAACAGGCTGATTTATGCCGGCTTAAAATTCATACCGATTGGGATTTTTTCCGAAAACCGGGTCCGTTTGTACATATAACCGGAAATAAACATAAAACTTTCTCTAAACAATATATCGGGAACAGCTTTACCGATAAGCTGCTCCCGATATATCAAATCATCATCGGAATATTTCTGGAATCAGAACCTGAAATCCCGTTCGCCTTTGGCAATTCTTTCCAGATTTTCCACAGCAATACAACGTACTTTCTCGTTAGGCACCCGCTGCATTTCTGCTTCAATCATCCGTTCTCCCTTCAAACGGGTCTCCGGCGAAGCATAATCTTCCAAATACTCTTTCAACGTCATCAAGGCATTCGGCTGACAGCAATTGGCTATCTGTCCTGACTTTACCAAAGACATAAAACGGTCGCCTGTACGTCCGGCACGATAACAAGCCGTACAAAAACTTGGAATATATCCTAAATCCAGCAACCACGACACCACCTCGTCCAAAGTACGGCGGTCGGAAACATCGAACTGAGAAGTCGTTTCATCAAATTCCTCCTTATTGACATATCCGCCGACACTGGTATGCGATCCGCCACTGATCTGCGACACACCGATATCCAGCACTTTTTCCCGGGAAGCTTGAGATTCCCGGGTAGAAACAATCATCCCGGTGTAAGGCACCGCAATCCGGATCACGGCTACAATTCGCCGGAAAATATCGTCGGGAACAGTATTGGCAAAATCATCCGTATCGATATCATCGGCATCACACAAACGAGGTACACTGATTGTGTGCGGTCCTACCCCGAATGTCGCTTCCAAATGTTCCGCATGCATCAGCAACCCGATAAAATCATAACGATAGGTATTCAATCCGTACAATACTCCAATACCCACATCATCTATCCCTGCTTCCATCGCACGGTCCATCGCTTCGGTATGATAGGCGTAGTTGCTCTTAGGACCGCTGGGATGTAAAGCTTCGTAATTCTTCTTATGGTAAGTTTCCTGAAAAAGAATATAAGTACCTATTCCCGCATCCCGCAATTTCTGATAATTTTCCACCGTCGTTGCCGCAATATTGACATTCACGCGGCGGATAGCTCCGTTCTTATGCTTAATGGAATATATTGTCTTTATACTCTCCAGAACATACTCTATGGGATTCATCGCCGGATGCTCTCCGGCTTCAAGGGCAAGACGCTTATGTCCCATGTCCTGAAGGGCGATCACCTCCTGACGGATTTCCTCCTGGGTCAGTTTACGGCGTGCTATCGTCTTGTTTTTCGCATGATAGGGACAATAAACACAGCCATTCACACAGTAGTTGGATAAATACAGCGGAGCAAACATAACAATACGGTTGCCGTAAAATTTTTGCTTGATTTCTTTGGCAACCTCAAACATCTTCTCTATAAGACCGGGATCTTCACATTCGAGCAACAAGGCTGCTTCACGATGTGTCAGTCCTTTACAATTCCGGGCCCGTTCTATCAGGCTTTCTATCAGCTGCCGGTTATTTTTATTGGCTTGGGCATATTCTATGGTAGATAAAATCTCTGCGTCGTCAATAAACTCCTCCGCTACTTTTGATTTTACATTGTACATATCTTCAGGCTTATAATCTAGTGCTAACAAAAGTACAAGATTTTACCCGATTGAAAGAATATTTTCAGAAAAAGAAGCTATAAATTCCGGAATTTACATTTCATTCCGGTCCAGCCCTCCTTTTACGCCGTTGGTCGCCTGTATCCCTAATGTGTCTCAAACATTTTATTCCTTCCGGTAACAACCTCTGGAAGCGGTGCAGAAGAAGCTGAAAGCCTGAATTCTCATGCTGTGCAGCTCAATTTTCCAGGATGACTTCCGTCTATAAATAAAGATAAAATTTTAGTATAAAATAAATTACATTTTTTATAACGGCAATTCAATTAATAATCTTACCTTTACCCCGTAATTGAGAAGAAATATTTTTGGTATTCGAAATTCTTAGACAACAGTAAATGTTTTATTGTTTTAACAGACTTTCCGTTCAATTTTTTTCAACCTCATTTATTTATTAATTATTTTTTCAAGTTTATTTACAATGAACATTTACATTTCAAATTTAAGTTTCGGCATAAGCGACGCCGATTTAAACCAGTTATTCAGCGAATACGGTGAAGTTTCTTCTGCTAAAGTCATTACAGACCGCGAAACAGGACGTTCCCGCGGCTTCGGCTTCGTAGAAATGTCTAACGACGAAGAAGCTGAAAAGGCTATTAACGAATTGAACCAAGCTGAATACGACGGTAAGGTTATCAATGTATCCGTAGCCAAACCTCGTGAAAACAGAGGCAACAATCGCGGTAACAACAGTCGCGGAGGTTACAACTCAAACCGCGGTGGAGGTTACAATTCCAATCGCAGATATTAATCTCGCATAAGGAGTGAAATACTCCGGAAATAAATAAAAATCGTACGGACGTCTGTTTGTACGATTTTTTTGATCTTACCCGCAAACCGGATGCTTGCCCTCGTCAGAGCAATATCGATAAAATACCCTTCTCCTTTTGAAAAACGATATTCACCCGTTTTTTCCGGTAACTCACCATCAGAGCATAAAATACGCACCTGATCCATCGGTTCAATCCGGAAATTTTCATTACTTTGTATCTGAAAATAAAATTAAAACATGCCGGAAAACAAATACGATGATCCTGTATTTTTTGAAAAATACAGTCAGATGAGCCGCTCTAAAGAAGGACTTCAGGGTGCAGGAGAATGGGAAACCTTAAAAAAGTTATTGCCTGATTTCAACGGTAAAAGGGTGCTCGATTTAGGATGCGGCTACGGTTGGCATTGTATTTATGCCATAGAGCAAAGCGCCGTTTCTGTTACAGGTATCGACATATCCCAAAAAATGTTGGCTATAGCCCAAAAAAAGACGACATATCCACAAATCGAATACCTTTGCATGCCGATAGAAGACATTGATTTTAAACCCGGTAGCTTCGACATCGTCATGAGTTCGCTGGCGTTCCACTATCTCCGGTCTTTTGAAGATATTGTCCGAAAAGTAAACGCCTGCCTGACCGATGGGGGATTTTTCGTTTTTTCGGTAGAACATCCGGTCTTCACGGCTTATGGAACACAGGATTGGTATTCCGATAAAGATGGGAAAATCTTACACTTTCCGGTCGACAATTACTTTTACGAGGGAGAACGCAAAGCACATTTTTTAGGTGAAGAAGTGACAAAATATCACAAAACGCTTACAACTTATCTGAACGGCTTGCTGACGAACGGTTTTGAACTGTTAAACATCGTAGAACCTCAACCGCCTGTACGTATGCTTTCCATTGAAGGCATGAAAGACGAAATGCGCCGTCCCATGATGCTGATTATCGCTGCGCGGAAAAAAGAAAATCACAGATTGTAGAAATACAGGTATCCGATTAAAAAACGAATTAGCAAACAGGAGTTTTCCGGCAATTGACTGCCGGAACTCCCGTTCGTTATAAAGTCCTAGTCAGAGGCTATAGACAAAAACGAAACCTCTGAAAGACGGTAGAATCTCACACCTTACATATCGGTGTAAATTATCTTTCTTCTGTTTGCTGGCGTTTGACTTCTTCCAGAATTTTATGGATATCGATGCCTGTTTTCCGTGCCATATCTTTACCGCAATTTTCGTCGGCCTGATAGAAGCGGGCGATAGCCCGAATACGGATGTGTTCCGGGACATCGGCTGTCGCAGCCGTAAAATTAGAGGTCAGGCGGTCTTTTTCGTCAGCGGGAAGCAAACGATAAAGATCACCGGGCTGTGTGTAAAAATCGTGGTCCTGTTCGTAATGATCGGCAGCCCCCTCCAGTGAAAGCGGCGGATAGTTGTAATGTGTGTCGGAAACCGGTCCGTCGAAACTGTTGGGTTCGTAATTGACACTTCCTCCCCCATTTTCATCGACACGCATATAGCCGTCCCGGTGATAGTTGCTTACCGGACAATGGGGACGATTAACCGGAATCAAGTCTGCATTAACACCAAGCCGGTAACGATGTGCATCACCATAAGCAAAGAGGCGTCCTTGCAGCATTTTGTCGGGAGAGAATCCGATTCCCGGAACGACATCGGCCGGATTGAACGCAGCCTGTTCGACATCGGCAAAATAATTTTCGGGATTGCGGTTCAGCTCGATGATACCAACTTCAATGAGGGGATAGTCCTTGTGACTCCATACTTTCGTCAGATCGAAGGGATTGAAACGGTAAGTATGTGCTTCGTGTTCGGGCATAATCTGCACACACATTTTCCAACGCGGGAAATTACCTTTCTCGATATTCTCGAAAAGATCGCGTTGAGAGTGTTCCCGGTCTTTACCGACGATTTGCTCTGCTTCTGCATTAGTATAGTTAGCGATACCCTGCTGACTGATCATGTGAAATTTAACCCATACTCGTTCGTCCTTGTCATTGTAAAAACTGAATGTATGGCTGCCAAAACCATGTTGTTGCCGCATATTTTGAGGAATTCCGCGGTCACTCATCAATATCATTACCTGGTGAAGGGTTTCGGGAGAAAGACTCCAGAAATCCCACATTGCGGTATTGCTACGGAGGTTGGTTTTGGGGTCTCGCTTCTGGGTGTGAATAAAATCCGGAAATTTCAATGGATCACGGACAAAAAATACGGGAGTATTATTACCGACAAGATCCCAGTTACCGTCTTCGGTGTAAAATTTCAACGCAAATCCACGCACATCCCTTTCCGTATCGGCAGCACCTCTTTCTCCAGCTACAGTAGAAAAACGGGCAAACATTTCAGTTTTTTTACCGATTTCGGAAAAAATCTTTGCCCGGGTATAGCGGGTGATGTCGTGGGTGACGGTAAAAGTACCGAATGCACCGCAGCCTTTAGCATGTACAATACGTTCCGGAATACGTTCCCGGTTGAAATGGGCCAGCTTTTCAAGCAACCATACGTTTTCGAGTAATTCAGGACCTTTAGGCCCTGCCGTGCGGGAGTTCTTGTTATCGCCGACAGGAGAACCCGTTTGAGTGGTGAGTCGTTTTTTCTTTCTTTCCATAACATTTATTTTGAGGGTAAAAATATACGTGAAAGAGATCAACAGGAAGTTGATGTATAATTTCGGGTAAAACTTTCGACTAAAGGTAAAGAATATTAATTGCCTGGACCAATAATACAGATTAATTTATCACATAAAAGTATAATGTTTGTAAATTTTATTGTAAACTATTTGTTTTCTTTTGGCGATACCGGACGGATAACCCGGCAAGGATTTCCTACAGCCAATACGTTGGCCGGAATGTTTTTGGTTACGACACTTCCGGCTCCGATTGTCGTATTGTCGCCGATACTGACACCGGGTAAAAGAACGACGTGACCGCCGATCCATACGTTGTTACCGATAGTTATCGGCCGGGCGTATTCCAGACCGGCATTTCTTTGTCCGATATCCAGAGGATGGCCTGCTGTGTATATGCCGACATGGGGAGCGATAAAGACATTGTCGCCGACCCGCACTTTGGCTGCATCCAGGATTACCAGATTTGTGTTGGCATAAAAATTTTCTCCGATTTCTATATTGTAGCCGTAATCACAAAAAAAAGGAGGTGTGAAAATGAAATTTTTTCCGGTTTTGCCTAATAATTTTTGCAGTATCTGCTTCTTTTCAGAAGATTGTTGAGGAGAGAGCTGATTGTATTGAAATAAAAGGGATTGACACTGTTCTCTTTCCAGTGCCAGCGCAGGATCATAATTAGCATCGTATAGTAAACCTTGTCTCGCTTTTTCTTTTTCTGTCATCGTTACGGATTATAAATTGTTCTGTTATTGAATTATTTAGTATAATGGTCATAAACGGTCCTGGAAATTCGGGCAATAATGGAAGCATTTGTGTCGTCGTCTTCCATGGAGTCCATAATGAAGACGGCTATAACGAAATAATTACCGTTGGGGAGATAAACAAATCCCATGTCGTTATCACCGATTTTCAAGCCGGCCGCATTCCGGTCGGAACTGCCCGTTTTATGACCGACAAGAGTGCCGGACGGTAAAAGTCCTTTGAGTTTGTTCGCTCCGGTTGTTGTCTCAATTAAAATTTGCTCGAGAAAATCCTGGTAAGTTGCCGACAATAATTTTTTTTGCAGGAATTGCTCGAATAACAGAACTGCCGCGGAAGGGCGGGTTCTGTTCAGGGCCTGGTTGCCTGTCTGTTGATGCATTTGTGTTTCCGTAGCAACGATTACCATATCCGGGAAACCCAGATCTGCGATATATTGCTGGAGTCTTTCGATGCCTCCGATATAACGGATCAGTATATCACAGGCATTGTTATCGCTCAGGGATACACAGTATCGGAGCAATTCTTTAATCGATATATGAAAGTCACCCTCCGGTTGTTTGTCTCTCAGAGGACTGTAAGTATCGGGGTGCAGGTCTGCTTTGGATACATAAATTTCCGTTTCGAGTGGCAATTTTTGTCGGTCGAGATAATCACATACGGCCAATGCCAAAGGGAATTTAAAAGTACTTAACATGGCATACCCCTGATCGTTATTCACGGAAACCGTTATTTTTCCATTGTATAATACAGCAACACCGATCATCGCTTTTTTATCTTTCAGGATGGAACGGATTTGTTTTTGCAATGTACCGGCTGTGCTGACCGAAAAAAACAAAAACACAGCCGATAGAGTTGTGAGAAGTTTCGTCATCGTTATTTTTTATACGGAATTTTATTTTCCGGCGAAGATATATTTTTCCAGTCTATTTAAGTATATTTGGTAGTGAATTTATACATATAGATCGTTGATTTTAAATTTACGATTTTAGATTGAACACACAACCCTCCTTATGTAAAAAGAGGAATAATAAATGATGATTGCGATGTCGGAGCAGGAAACGATAGGTGTACTCGAAGTATATGAAGATGTTACCATGCGGGAAGCCCGTTTGGATGATGCAGCCCTTGTCTGGCAGGCCATATATGATCACCGGGATTATCTGAAGACCTGGCTGCCCTTTGTTTTGCGACTGCATACCGTAGAAGATGAAGAAGCTTTTCTACGTGAAGTCCTTGCCGTACCTTTTGAAGAAAGGAATTTGGTGATGGTGATTGAAAAAAAAGGGGTATTTTGCGGCTTAATCGGCTTTGTGACGACCGACCGGGTCAATCATCGGACTGAAATCGGTTATTGGCTTTTGCCTGAATTTCAGGGACAGGGAATAATGACCCGCTGTGTGCGTTGCTTATGTGAATGGGCAGTGCAATACCGGGGCATGCAACGTATTCAGATCCGTTGTGCTGTCGGGAACGTACCCAGTAATGCGATTCCGAAACGCCTGGGATTTCGTTGGGAAGGAATCGAACGGGCCGGAGAATTAATGATTTCCGGAGAATATGCAAACCTCAATGTATACAGTATATTGAAAAATGAGATATTCCCGTAAATCCCACATTTAATAGTTTAGATTAAACACACATCCGGCCCTGTAAAAAAGAAAATCGTATATCATAAATGATCAACTACAATGTATTTTCCCTCAGCCCCAGCCGGTCGATATAATTCACATACCGGAAAGCAGGCATTCCCAAAGCCATTCCGGCATGAATCTGCCCTTCAATACCCAGCATTTTCTCCAAATGGCTCTTACGGTCCTGCTGAATAGCTGAACAGACAAAGCCCGTATAAAACTGACTTACTCCCAGGCACTCCGCCATCAACGATCCATTCTGATAAGCCAGGTTCGCATCCTGACATCCGAAACGGCTGGCTTGCGGCGTATGAATCAAAAGGACCGCTTTCGCATTCCGTAAAATCATATCATGACCTTGGGCATCCTCCCGTAATAACCGCTCAAACACCGGCTCGTAACGCAATGCATCGGGCATTGTCCATTTTACCAAAGGTCGTAATAAAGGATGCCGCATTTTTTTCAGAGCCTTACCGAATACCCCTAAAGTAAATTCTGTTATCAACCGTAATTTAGCCGGATCGGTGACCAAGGTAAATCCGACCTCCTGCGCATTACTGGCGGTCGGTGCCCGATAAGCCGCCTCTACAATCTGTGACAGTAAAGCTTCCGGCACCGGTTTTTCAGCAAAAGCCCGGTTCGACCGCCTGGCGCGGCACAGCAACATCATTTGCTCAGCTGCAGGATAATCTTTATAATCAAACGCATGTACTTTTTCCGGCGGAAAATCTGCATGTACGACAGCTCCTGTCGGACAGACCGCCACACAATGTCCGCAACGGATACAATTTTCCGGGGCTAACACCCGTATCTCCCCTCCTGTCTTCTCTTGTCCCAGAATCATAGAAGGACAAATTTTCACGCATTTCCCGCAACGGATACACTTTTCAATATCAATACTTAACATCAGTTCCATCGTCAATCTGTTTATCATTTCAGGTCAAAAATATCATTTCAGTTCCAAAGGCTGGCAAACCGGACAATAGTATACCGTTCCTCCCAAATAAGCCTCCCGGATAATCCCATGTCCGCAATTCGGACACGGTTCTTTGTATGTATTCTTAGATAAAATAACCTTATAACCTCCCCAATTCCCGAAAAAATCTTTTTCGGTATCCCGGCCCCCCAATTCAACCATATTTGCCAAAGTTCCTTTCATACTGTACAGCAAATCGGATTTTTCAAGATCCCCGAGAGTAGATACCTTGCGCCTGGGATGAATACCGGCATTGTATAAAATATCCTGTACAACCCCATTTCCAAGTCCCGGTATACGTTGTTCTGTCGCCAACAGAGCCTTGGCGGATACATCTTTTTTCAATCCCCGGACCATATTTTCAAAATAAACTTCATCAAAAGCTTCTGCCAAGGGATTTAACTTGTGAATACTTCCCTGGTAATAAGGATTGTCATATTCTCTCTGGAAAGCATAAATTCCCCCATACATCGCTACCGTAAACACCAAAAAACTCCCGTCGTCCAATACAAGGAGTTGCTGATGCTTTACCGGATGGAGTTCCCCGGCCTGACCGTAACGCATAATCGTCCCGTCACTGATTAAAAGATGCGTATCCTTATCCATCACCAAATCGATGAATGCCCCATGCCCATCGACGGTCTCAATACTGCGTCCTTCCAATACTTCAGGATATCCGGCCGGGTCCCCGTTATACCAGGTAAACTTGTGCGGACTGGTTGCAGGTATCACTTCGGCTATTCTCCTGCCTGTAAGCACTCCGGCAGCCTGACGACTGATAATGGCAGATTCGGGAATTTCGATCATGATTTTTCAATATTATCGTTTTTCAAATATACGGATAATTTATCCCCCTTCCATTATTGTATGACAAAAAGAAACAAATAATTGTATCTTCGTAAAGCAAGCCGAGGCATAAAATCCCCTCGCTACGACACGCCTGTTTTAACCGGCTCTTACTCTCGGTTTTATTTTCTATCTTTGCTAAAATCATAAACGGCGGTAATTCCTTCCCCGCACAACTGCAAACCGACAGCAAGGAAGACAGACAACAAACGTGATAAAAAAGCCATACCCGCCTTACGAATGGATTAATTTACGGCCAGATGAACGAAGATTTCATAAAACAAAAAATCCAAAAATGGATTGTACTTATCTCCCTATTGATTTTAGGCGGAAAATTTATCGCCTTTTATATAACCAATTCTGTCGGTATTCTTACCGATGCTATGGAAAGTATTGTCAATATCGTAGCCGGAATCATCAGCCTGTTCAGCCTGCGATGGGCGGCTAAACCCAAAGACAAAGAGCATCCGTTCGGACATGGTAAAATAGAACTGATATCAGCCTCAATAGAGGGAATACTGATCGCCCTTGCCGGAGGGTTAATTATCTATGAAGGCATACAGAGACTCTTTTCTCCGGCCTCTATCGGTAAACTCGACATCGGTATCATTGTCGTTGCTGCCGCAGGCCTGATCAATTATTTCATGGGCTGGTTCAGTATAAAAGCGGGGAAAAAATACAACTCTATAGCACTGATTGCCGGCGGAAAACACTTGCAATCGGACACTTACTCCACAATCGGACTCGTCATCGGACTCTTATTGCTTTATTACACCGGTATCGAGTGGATCGACAGCGCTCTGGCCCTCATATTCGGAAGTATCATTATCCTGTCAGGCATATCTATTCTCAAAAAAACAGTCGCCGGCTTACTGGATAAAGCCGACGACAAGACATTAAACGACATGGCAGAAAGCATCAACAAACACCGCCAACCCGACTGGATAGATATTCACAACACAAAAATCATAAAATACGGAAGTTATCTCTACATCGATTGTGACCTGACTCTACCCTTTTACTACAATCTTACCGAAGGGCATCAAGCTTGTGAAAACCTCAGGAAAACACTTACAACCAATTTTTCTCCCCAAATACAAATTTCCATTCACTCCGATCCCTGCCGGATGGCACATTGCAAACATTGTGAGATAGCCGACTGTCATTTCCGGAAATCCCCGTTTTCAGAGCAGGAAAAAATAACACTATCGAATATGACCCAAAACGACGAAGAAAAAAATGAAAATTAACCGTTCATCCGTTCCCTGATTTTCCCCCATGCATGAGTACCGAAAAGGCAACTATCACACATCGTCCCACACATAACCCGGAACCTGGACATCGGTATGATAAAACTCAAAATGCCGGGCTCAAACCAAGGCCGCACCGAAGGATCAAAAAAACCGAGAAATGTCCGGTCGCCTCCCTTACGGTTTTCAACAACAGCCTGAGTAATTGTACTGCATCCGGAACCGAAAGCAGCCACAACGGCATCTTCCCGGTTATTATCAAAATAAGCCCAGGTTACCAAACCGGAAAGCATGTCCGGACCGGCTAAAAACAGAATGCCTTCCAGTTCGTCAAAACAATCCACACAATCGATACGGGCAAAATGAAGATATTGCCGGGAAGCAGACGGTACCTTCAAAGCCTTCACATAGTCGACAACCATTTCCGGTGTCTTTTTATACTTTTCCTTCAAAGAAACAAACTCCGGAACAAACTCCGGCATTTCCGTAAACCCGGTATAAAACTTTCCCCCGCCGCAACCGATTACTTCTGCATTCAGGCTGATCATCCGGCCGGCACGTACATCTTTCATTGCTTTGAAAAAACACCCTCCGGTCTTTTCTGTTATTCCGATACGTTCGTCAGAATACCAAAACCCAAGAGGCAACTCGGCCGCTTCTCCGAAAGCTTCCTTGTAATTTTCTATAAATGCCTTTACTTCCATCATTTTATCTCATTTGTTTATCCTATCAAATATAGGCATTTCCCCGGTCACAACAAATTATTACCTGTTCAAAGATACGGAAAGAACGGCTTAAAAAGATTTCAGTAAGTCCATGGACTTACAATTATTTATATTTACTTTGTACCGTTTTTCAGGCCTGTTTTTACACGACATGCCGTATCTAAATGAAAAAAGTAATGGACCAGGAAATTACAAACGAAGCTGAATTTTACCAAAAAGTAGAATATTTCAATACGGAAAAAACCGAAAAATTGAGTTATCATTACCGGGAAATTCTGAAACTATTGGGTGAAGATCCGGAACGCGAAGGCCTGCAAAAAACTCCGCTCCGGGTAGCTAAAGCCATGCAGTTTATGACCCAGGGATATTATCAGAACCCGGAAAAAATTTTAAGCTCCGCACTGTTCAAAGAAGATTATCAGCAAATGGTCATCGTGAAAGACATCGAGATCTATTCACTCTGTGAACACCACATGCTCCCTTTTTACGGACGGGTTCATGTCGCTTACATTCCCAACGGCTATGTCACAGGCTTAAGTAAAATAGCCCGCGTTGTAGAAACGTATGCCCGCCGTTTACAGGTACAGGAACGCCTGACACACGAAATCAAAAACTGCATTCAAAACACGTTACACCCCCTCGGTGTGGCAGTCGTTATCGAAGCAAAACATATGTGTATGGCAATCCGTGGGGTACAGAAACAAAATTCCGTAACGACTACGTCTGATTTTAGCGGAGCCTTTGAAAAACTGGCCACCCGGGAAGAATTTATCCGTCTGATCAGTTCGAATTTACATTAAAATTAATCATCCGGTGTTGTATTGACACCATATAATTTAAAAACCAGCAATATGAAAAAAGCATTTGTATTTCCCGGACAGGGAGCACAATTTGTTGGGATGGGGAAAGAACTTTATGAAAACTCTCCCAAAGCCAAAGAATTATTTGAAAAGGCAAATGATATTTTAGGATTCCGTATCACCGATCTGATGTTCAACGGTACGGATGCCGATCTGAAACAAACCAAAGTAACACAACCTGCGATCTTTTTGCATTCCGTTATTCTGGCTGACAGCCTGACTGAAAAACCGGATATGACAGCCGGTCATTCCCTCGGTGAGTTTTCTGCTCTGGTTGCTGCCAAAGCCTTATCCTTTGAAGACGGACTTCGTTTGGTACACGCCCGGGCTCTGGCAATGCAAAAAGCATGTGAAGCCAATCCGTCAACCATGGCGGCCGTTTTAGGACTCGATGATCAGATTGTAGAAAAAATCTGTGCAGAAATAGACGAGGTTGTCGTTCCCGCCAATTATAACAGTCCGGGACAAATCGTAATCTCCGGAAGCAATAAGGGAATTGAAACCGCTTGTGCCAAGCTATCGGAAGCCGGAGCCAAAAGAGTCGTTCCCTTAAATGTCGGCGGTGCCTTCCACTCTCCGTTAATGGAGCCGGCACGTCAGGAACTGGCTGCCGCTATCGAAGCCACCCATTTCTCGACACCGATATGCCCGGTATATCAAAACGTAGACGCACATCCCTACACAGACCCGGAACAGATCAAAAAAAATCTCGTTGCCCAGTTGACATCGTCCGTAAAATGGACCCAGATCATGAAAAACATGATTGCAGACGGAGCAACTTTTTTCCTGGAAATCGGACCGGGAAAAGTGCTGCAGGGGTTGATAAAAAAGCTGGACAAGGAAATGGAAACAAACGGTATCCAATAAGCATAAAAAAAGGTTCTGGAAACGGAACCTTTTTTTGTAAAATCTTTATATCTTTAAGTCGCAAATTAAAACGTATCTTAGGATATTTATGTCGAATAAAAAGCAGAAAAAACAATTCAATATTATTTTCCGCATTGTCATTATACTGGTTATTTGCAGTATAATCGTATTTTTATTTCCCAAAGCCGGTAGTTTCCAATACGAATTTCAGAAGGGTATGCCCTGGCGGTATGAAACCCTGTATGCCCCATTCGACTTCCCGATATATAAAACAGAAGCCGAATTAGAGGCTGAAAGTGCCAAAGTTGCTAAAGAACAACCTCCGATTTTCAATTTAAACGAAAACGTCAAGCATACGCAGTTGACTAAATTTATTGCGGCTACCGACAAATACATGACACCGGGCAACAGTAGCGCCATAGAATTACTTCGCAAAAAATTAGCTGTTTTTTATGACTACGGTATATTACAACTTCCGGATGCTTTGGAGGCCGGTAATATCAAAACCATTAAAATCGTACACAACAATATCGGACGGGATGTCGATTTTCAGAACGTATACACCCTCAAAAAAGCTTATTCGGCTTTAAACGAACTGGTACAATCGCTCTCCCTGCCCAAAACCGTCAAGGAACATATCCTCAGTCTGAACCTGAACAACTACATCCAGCCCAATCTGGAATTCGACGCCTCGAAAACAAGTCTTCAACTGGCCAATCAGTTGAAGAACATCAGTTTGACACAAGGAATGGTACGCAATGGTGAAGTCATTATTGCCAAAAGAGAATTGGTGACTCCTGAAAAAGTCAAACTGTTGAACTCTTTGAAAACAGAATACCGGCATAATGCAGGCAGTTCGTCGGGCAACCTCCGTCTCACCGGCGGACAGATTATTCTGACATTGATAGCCTTAACTATTTTTTCGATATTTTTCTACTATTCCAAAAAACGGATTTTTTATAACAACAAGGAATTCATATTTTTATATGCTTCTTTTCTGGCAACCGTATTGCTGGGAAGTGTCGGTTATTACCAAAATATCAATATGCTGTCTCTTCCGGTGCTGTTTTTTGTCATCATCGTCAACATACTGGTCGGCAGCCGCTCTGCCTTATACCTGCTCTTAAGCTCCTCTCTGCTCATATCTTATTTCGCACCGAACAGCTATATGTACATTTTTATGCAGATAGCAGCCGGCATCGTCGCTATTTTCGGACTGGCACAATTACAACGCAGGGGACAGTTATTTATTTCGATATTCTTTATCTTTCTGACCTATGTCGCAGTTTACATCGCATTTCTCCTTACCCAGGAAGGAGAATTTGTACTGACACATCTGTTCGGCCTGCTCTGGCTATTTGTAAACTGTTTATTGCTGAGTTTGACCTATCCGGTAATATACATATTCGAACGGATATTCGGTTTTATCTCCGAAATCACCTTAATCGAATTATCAAACCCCAATCATCCTGCATTAAGGGCATTAACCAAAAAAGCACCGGGCACCTTCCAGCATTCTCTTATGGTTGCAAACCTGGCTGAAGAAGCCATTTACCGGATCGGGGGAAATCCGCTTCTGACCCGTACCGGAGCTTTGTACCACGATATCGGCAAATCCTACGATCCGATTTATTTTATCGAAAATCAGACCGGAGGAATTAATCCGCACGACCAGTGCGAATTCGACGTCAGTGCCCAGCACATCATCAACCACGTCACCCAAGGAGAGGAACTGGCTAAAAAATACAATTTGCCCGAAGCCATTATCAACTTTATCCGCACCCATCACGGTAAAAGCAAGGTCAAATATTTCTATAATTCATTTAAAAACAAATATCCGGACAAACCCATAGACGAAACCTTATTTACCTATGCCGGTCCCGATCCGGTAAGCAAGGAATGTTCGGTTGTCATGATGGCCGATGCCGTGGAAGCCGTATCCCGTACTTTACGTGACAAAACAGAAGATAATATCACGAAATTGGTCAACGATATCATTGACGGACAGGTCGCCGACGGCCGTTTCCAGAACGCAGACATAACCTTTAAGGATATAGCTGCCGTAAAACGGGTGTTTATCGACATGCTTACCAATATTTATCATTCACGAATTGCTTATCCTCCTTTGAAAAAAACAGAAAAGCCAAAGGATAAAAATAAAGAAGACGAAAAATAAATTATAAACTTGAACAATATGACACAGAAAGCCATTACCATCAAAGATTTGGCTGCAAAGCTAAACATTTCAGTATCGACTGTCTCCCGGGCATTAAAAGATAATCCGGAAATCAGCCAGCAAACCCGTAAAACGGTTCAGGCTTTAGCTAAAGAACTGGGGTACCGTCCCAATCCGATTGCGGTTGCTCTGAAAACCCACAAAAGCCATACCATCGGAATAGTCGTACCTCAAATTGTAAACACCTTTTTCGCAACGGTAGTGAAAAAAGTAGAGGAAATTGCCGACAAATACGGATACAATGTGTTGGTGGCTTCGTCCAACGAAAGTTTCGAAAAAGAAAAGAAAAACATCGACGTTTTCTTAGCCAACCGGACAGATGGCATCATTCTTTCCATTTCCAAAGCGACGTCCTCCTTCGAGCATATCAAAAACATCCAAAACCAGGGAGTACCCTTGGTACTATTCGATCGTACAACCAAGGAATTAGACGTGTCGAAAGTTATTGCCGACGATGCTGATGCCGCTTATAAAATCGTACAGCACCTGATTCACGGCGGAGCCCGCAAAATTGCATTGCTGACAGGCCCGGAACACATGTCCATCGGTAAAAACAGGATGAAAGGCTATCTGAAGGCCATGACAGTCAACAAACTGGAAATCAACACCGACTATATCGTAAGATGTGAAGATTTCTCTGTAAAATCGGCTAAAGAAGCAACAACACGTTTATTAAATCTGAAACATATTCCGGATGCCATTTTCGGTATTAACGACGATATGGCGATCGGAGCCATCGAAGCCATTAAAGAAAAAGGCTTAAAAATACCGGAAGATATTGCCGTTTTCGGATTCTCAAACACCAAACGTTCCCGTTACATGAACCCGTCCGTAAGCACGGTAAACCAGTTTCCGGAAAAAATCGGAGAAGTAGCCGCAGAGCTTCTTTTCGAGCAAATCCTGAATCCGAAACATGCTCAGGTCCGGGAAGAAATTGTAAACTGTGAATTAATTATACGGGAGTCCTCCGACCGTTCTTATCTGAACGATTGACCGGTCTGCCGGTAATCGGTACAGGCAAGACAAACGAAGGCTTAATAATTGTCAGGAAGTTCAAGACCCCCAAAGGATAAAAACGATACATTTTTATCTTTTGGGGTTTTATATGCTATTTTTTACTTTCCATCCTCCATTTTGTCTGGACAGACATTAATCATTACAGATCGTTTCGGTTTTATAAACCACTTTTAACCTCTTCCCTTTCCGTTTCAGGAATGCGGTTAAAGTTTGTTAAACCCTTATATTTATAAGCTTCCGTCGTTATATTTGTAAAAATCTAAAAGCAGCTATATGGATGTCGTTGTAGAAAATTTGTCGAAATCTTTCGATTCACAAAAAGCTATCGATTCGATCTCTTTCCGGGTCGGGAAAGGCGAGATTCTGGGCTTTCTGGGGCCGAACGGAGCCGGTAAAACGACAACAATGAAAATCATTACCTGTTTTCTGTTCCCCGACCAGGGAGAAGTGTTTATCGACAAATACTCTATCCGCAAACATCCTTACAAAATCAAGCAACTGATAGGTTATCTGCCGGAACACAACCCGCTCTATGAAGACATGAACATCATTGATTTTCTGATCTTCGTTGCAAAGATACACAATATTCCCCGGTATAAGATCATGGCCCGGGTATTGGATATGCTCCGGTTATGCGGTCTTGAAAATGAAAAACACAAAACAATAAACCAACTGTCCAAAGGCTATAAGCAACGGGTCGGTCTTGCACAGGCTTTGATACATGACCCGGAAATTGTGATCCTGGATGAGCCCACGACCGGACTGGACCCGAACCAGATTATCGAAATCCGGGAACTGATAAAAATGATCGGCAAAGAAAAAACCGTCATCCTTAGCTCACATATTTTGGCACAGGTCGAAGCTACCTGCGACCGGGTTCTGATCATCAACAAAGGTAAAATCGTGGCAGACGGCACCTCTGCCGAACTCCGGAAATCAAATACGAACAAAATGTTGAACATAAAGATCAGTGGTGGAGATACAGATATTATCTATGAAAATTTAAACCATCTGGATAACATCGAACAGATTGACATTACAGGAGAAGGAAAATTCAAATTACAAACCTCCCTGAATTATGAAATCGAAAAAGATATATTTCAACTGTGTGCATCCAAACAATGGTATATCAAAGAAATGACTCCTATTGAAAAGCATTTGGAAGACATTTTCCGTCAGGTAACCCAAAACTAACGAGCGTGAGAATAATAAAAATACTTATCGGTAAAGAACTGAGCACCGCTTTTGACTCCTGGATGATCTATACAGGATACCTGTTGTTTTTCTGTATATGCGGCTTTGTTTGCTGGCTGTCCCCGTCCAATGTATTTTCAATGGGACAGGCCAATATGCTGTCTTCTTTTACAGTCATCAACTGGACCATCTTCTTCCTCGTCCACGCCATGACCATGAAATCGGTTGCCGACGAAAAGAAAAGCGGTACGTTAGAATTGTTACTGACAAAACCGATACGTACGTCACAGTTGATCGCTGCAAAGTTCTGGGCGCAGCTTTTTATCATTTTGATTGCATTATTATTAACGCTACCTTACTATATTACGATCGCCTTCATCGGTCATGTCGATCACGGAAGTGTCATACTAGGCTATTTCGGGCTGATAGAAATCAGCGCCTGTTATATCAGTATCGGTATTTTTGCATCTTCCTTTGCCAAAACGCCTGTTACCGCCTTTTTTGTCAGCCTGGGGATCGGCCTCTGTTTCCAATTATTATTCGGAATACTGGCACAACAATTCGGTTCCGGTTTTATAGCTGAATTATTTGCCTATCTGTCCATCAGTGAACATTTCGACCCCTTATCAAGAGGCATCCTGGACTCCAGAGATATCATATATTTTACCTCTGTCATCACTATTTTCCTGTCTTTAGCTAAATTATTTATCTGCAAAACCCGCTTTTAAAGACAATATGAAACAAGTCGTTCAAAATAATATATACATTATCATCGTCATCATTCTGGTGAACATTTTCTCTGTATTCGCATTCGTCCGGATCGACTTTACATCCAACAACCGATATTCCCTGAGTAAAGTCAGTAAGAGCACGATAAAGACAAATACAGAGCCTATCACCGTGGATTTTTACGTAACGGAAGACCTTCCGCAAGAACTGAAAAAAATAGCCAGAGAATTTATCTACATCCTGAAAGAATACAAATCACTCAGCAACGTCTATTTTAAGATCAATACGATACACCCCGATAACGAGCAGACAGAGCACAAAGCCCTGCAAGCCGGCATACAGCCGATATTGATCGAGATCAGCGAGCGGGATATGGAAAAAATCCAGAATATCTATATGGGTGCCGTTTTCAGCATCGGAGAGAAAAAGGCAGTATTGCCTTTCATCAATTACAACACCCCGTTGGAATATGAAATTACACGCTTATTAAAGCAGGCCTCGGATACCCTGAAACCCCATATCGCTTTTATCAAAGGGCATCAGGAAGCCAGTCTGGGACAAATGCCGCAATTGATCAACGAACTTTCTCAATTGACCGATATTTCGGTAATCGATCTTTTCTCCACAAACGATCTGTCACCTTATAGCGTATTGTGTATCATCGATCCGAAAGATGTATACACACCTTATGAAAAGGAACAGCTCAACAAATACCTTCGCCAGGGCGGACGGCTGTTTATAGCGCTTAACCACGCTGTCGGACAAATAAACGAAAGCCAAAACAGCGGATTTATAAACCGGACAGGTATCGAAGATTTACTGGAAGACAAAGGTCTGAAAATACGGTATGATTTTGTTGTAGACAACAATTGCAGTACCATCACGGTAAAACAGCACAATGGATTTATGAGCTACCAAAGTAGTGTCAGCTTTCCCTACTTGCCGATCATCACAAATTTCAGCAAGCATACCATCACCCACGGCTTGAATGCGATTTTATTACCTTTTGCCAGTAGTATCCAACAGGTAAAAACAAATTCTACCTATATTTTTACGCCCCTGGCAACAACATCCTCTATCTCCGGCAGACAACAGGCTCCGGTATTTTTCAATCTGCAAAAACAATGGACCCGTAACGACTTCAACCAACCGCACAGTATCGTGGCCGCTCTTCTAACCAATGACGACAACAACAGTGCTATCGTGACGATCACAGACGCAGACTTTCTGATCAATGACATCGGTATTTACGCCCATCCGTTAAGAACCGACAACATCAACTTTGCGGTCAACTCGATCGAATGGCTGGGCGATAATTCCGGACTGATCAAACTACGGAATAAATTTACCACATTTGCCTCACTGGAACCGATAGACGATTATACCAAAAGTTTTCTCAAATATTTCAACTTTCTGCTCCCGCTACTCATTACCCTGATAGCAGCAGCCATACGCTTCCACACCAAGCGCATCAAGCGTATCAACCGCTCAAGACCGGGATATATATAAAATATAACGTCTGTAAATCAAAAATAAAAATGTCGGCTGAAATTTTCAGCCGGCATTTTTTATCTCCTATGAATTATTAAATCATCGTACTGATCATAAAGGTTGCCGCAACCGCCACAATAGCATACAATTCCGGGAACACAGCCAAGATCAACGTTTTACCGAATACATCGTAACCGGAACCGATACCGATGATCCCGTTGGCACAAACCTGTCCCTGACGGATGGCTGAAAACAAACAAACCAAACCAAGACCTAAACCGGCACCGAATACGGCCGCAGCCTGTAACCAGGTTATTCCTGCTACCAAAACGTTCTTCAACAGGAAAAAGCCCAGAAAACCATAAAGTCCCTGCGTACCGGGAAGCGCACACAACACCATATAATTACCGAACGCTTCGTCATTTTTCTTCAAAGCCCCAATCGTTGCATTACCGCCAATTGTCACACCATAAGCACTACCAATACCGGATAATCCTAACATCAATCCTACTCCGATATAAGCTAAAATAATCTCATTCATAATTTTTGTGTTTTAATTGTTATTATAATTACTATTTAAATTTTTGATTCATAATCAACGGCCTGTGATTCGTTTTACATGTATTTCAATTTAGAATCACAAACCTGAAATTAATTGGTCCGCTTTTTAAAAGGTTGGTACTTCTTGCCCCCACCTTCAAAACCGGCATTTTTATAAAACTCAACAAAGGTCAAACGCATCGGATGAACAAACGATCCCAGGCCGGCCATAAAAATATTTACACTATGGCCAAAAAGCAAAATAATCAACATCACCAGTTGTTTTACTCCCGGTATATCCGGACTCATATTCATTGCCAGATCATTGAACACCAAGCCCAACACGGCACTTGATATGCCCAAAGCAAACAAACGGATATACGAAAGCGTATCCCCCAGCAAACCCGTTACCATATTGTAAGAATCCCACAATCCGGCACCGATATTGATAAATACATTCCGTCGTATATTATTGAATATAAAGATCAGCAGACCGGCAATAATAACCACCGTATACAACGGAATCGTGACATCATAGCCTTTCAGCGAAAGTCCGTAGCAAACCCCGCCGCCTACGATCAATACCAGCCAACCGATTGTCGACAATGCCCCCGCCAAACCATTCTGTTTCCATTGGTTAGCCACTTTCAGGAACATACCGAAAATAATCTGCGCCACACCGATCATCAAGGCCAGATTGAACAATTGTTGTGAATCGAGCATCAGGCTTTTTATTTTTACGACCCAGGGCACCTGTACATCCAGCAATTGTATCCCGAAGAACGTTCCGCTGACAATGCCCATAATCACCGTCGATAACCCCAGCCACTGTGCCAATGATAAAATCGGTTTAATGGACGGCTTAGCCTTAAACTTATAAATGGTAATGCCCAACAAAATCAACAAGCCGTATCCGGCATCCCCCAGACAAAAGCCGAAGAACAACACGAAAAACGGAGCAAAAAACGGAGTCAGGTCAATTTCCCGGTAATTCGGTAATGAATAAAGTTCACCGATAAATTCAAACAAACGGGCAAACTTATTATTCTTCAATTGTATCGGCGGGTTATCCTGCTTCTCAGGCTCCGTCAGTTCGTAAGCGATATCCTTTCCGGATAACCATTCATCCGTAGCCTCGGCAATATTTTCCGGCACCCATCCTTCCAGAGCAATGACCTTATCTTCCAGTAATACCTGGGCGGCATCTTTCACTTTCAACACATCGACATCCTCATTGATCTGCCTCCGCAAATCCTTCAGATATTCGATTGAAACAACGGCCGTCTTCTTCAATGAGTCTGTAATGTCCGCTTTTTCCGACCGCAACTTTTCCACCTGCTCACGGATTTCAGCCGCACTCATTTGCGGAAACTGAACACTGTCGGCCTCCGGATATTCCTGGCCATCTTTAGGCAGCACTGTGATAAAATACTTCTGCCCCTTATCCTGATGAACAATAAAAGCATTGTATTTATCTTCCCATTCCGGTAAATATTTCCGGTCAGGAACCGTAAAAAAGCGCAGATCCCAGCCGGCATCCTGTAAACCGTTGATCCGCTCCGTCGGTACATCTCCCCAAGGCACATATATCGTACCGTCTTTTTCCAGGGAAGCGATCTGCTGATCCAGCTGTTCCATCCGCTTAAACTGACCTTCCAAAAAAGCCAGTACATCCAGTTCTGTCACTTCCGATTCTTCAGGCAACTGCTCCTCCGGGTAGAAAATTTGCCGATAAAAAGCCAGCTTGTCTTTCGGTTCAATCGCCAGAGACCAACGCTCCAACATATCAGTAAAAGACATTTCTTTCTTCGGAACCCGTTTAGATAATTGCTTAGTGATCTCAACAATCCGCTTAATAACAGCCAATTTCTGCTTCAACTCTTCGTCCTCGGCCGATCGTTTTTTATTTTCATGGATATGAACCACACCCCTGTCCCGAAGTTCTTCGAGAAAATCCTGATAATCCTTGTAGAATACCAGCAGGGATAATTTTCGCATAGGTACTATCATAATCCTTTCATATTTATGATTGTTGATTTTTGATTGACGATTCTGTCCCTCTATTCAAAAGTATCTCAAGATTTAATCCAATCGTAAATCATAAATCGTAAATCGTAAATTTAGTATTCTTCCTCCGTCGCTTTACGGGTTTTTACAATTTTCTGCGCCGATTTCGAAAGATTCTCCTCGTCTTCCAGAAAACGCTTAATCTTACGGATAGCTTCCTGAAAACCGGGTATCTGCACCTTTTCATACAGATTCACTTTCTGTGTCGTTTTTTTACGTGCCCGATCCAGTAATTCCATCTTTCGCATATAAAACTCCCGTTCAAGAGCTATATGAACGACTTCTTTCACATGCTGTATCCCGTCGAGGAACCATCCCGGCGTATTGAACAAACTGAAGTCCTGTACTTCGTACTCCACATGATCCAACACCGGCGTCCGTACACCTGCGATCTTTTTAACCGACATATCCACATCCTTCACCGTAAGAATATCGGGACGATATTCGTCGTAAAGCTGCAACATATCGTTAATGCTATTGAGGGTATCGCTCAACTTTGTATCGAACTCATCTGCAACCTCTTTCGCTTTTTTTACTTCCGACCGCAAGGCAGATTCCTTATTCTTGATGGTAGGCAAAGCCCGCACCCGCATCTTGAGTTGTTTATCAAGCCCCTGGAGCGACGTTTTATTGTATTGAAACTTTATCATCCATTCTTAATTTATTTTTGATTGACGATTGACGATTTTTGATTGACTCCATTCTCAAGCCAATCAAAAATCATTTATTTAAATTCTGGCTTTTCGTTTTTATGGAGGCTACAACCATTGACAATATCTCATTTGCTTCCCGCTTCACATCTTCAAGCACTTCTTTCTCTATTAACTGTGATTCCTCCATAATTTCAAGCCAATATACAGTTTCATCTGCTTCCTCTTCCACAATTTTCATCTTACTGATAAAATCCTTATCAGACTTAGCCCGGCAAGCAGCCCTATAATTGGCTCCGACAGACAATGAAGAACGCAAAATTTGATCACCGGTAATACGAGCCAACTGAGAATTCGGAAAATCTGCAACAAGCTTAATAATATTAAGCCCAAGTTTCTTTGTCCTATCAGCAAACTCACATCTATTCATTGTGTTCCTAATCAAAAATCGTAAATCCTAAATCCTAAATCGTAATTAATCGCTATAATTTCCAAACTCATCCACAATCTCTTTCTTAATACCCAGTTCTGAACGTGTAAAATATTTCCGGAACAGGGCCCAGGCGGTATCCAACATCTGCGTAATACCGATATTCACGTCAATGGCCAGTAATTCATTCGAATAGTCTCTGGCAAATTCCAGGGTACGTCTGTCGTAATCCGTCAGGTCGAAGCCGTTTTCCAGCTTCGTACGGGCATTGGCAGCATCGGCATACAGACGGATGGCGGCATTCATAACCTGCGGATGATCTTTCCGGGTCTTCTTACCGATTACCAACTGTTTCAAGCGGGACAGACTCCGGAACGGGTCGACAATCACCTTCCCGATTTCCGTATCCTTACGCAAAAACAACTGTCCTTCCGTAATGTATCCCGTATTATCCGGAATAGCATGGGTAATATCCCCTCCGGACAATGTCGTTACCGCAATAATCGTAATAGAGCCTCCCTGCGGGAACTGTACGGCCTTTTCGTAAATCTTTGCCAGGTCGGAATACAGAGATCCGGGCATAGAATCCTTCGAAGGGATCTGGTCCATACGGTTGGACACAATGCTCAGAGCATCGGCATACAATGTCATATCGGTGAGCAGCACCAGCACTTTTTCATTCTTCTCAACGGCAAAATACTCGGCTGCCGTCAATGCCATATCCGGCACCAGCAAACGTTCGACAGGAGGAGCTTCTGTCGTATTTACAAAACTGACAATGCGATCGAGTACTCCCGCATTATCGAACAAATTCTTAAAATACAGATAGTCGTCATTGGTCAGCCCCATACCTCCCAGTATAATACGATCGGTCTGGGCACGTAAAGCCACATTCGCCATTACCTGATTATAAGGCTGGTCCGGATCCGCAAAAAACGGAATTTTCTGACCGGACACCAGGGTATTGTTCAGGTCGATACCGGCAATACCGGTAGCAATCAATTCTGACGGTTGCTTACGTCTCACCGGGTTTACCGAAGGACCGCCGATCTCTCGTTCCTCTCCGTCCACAGCAGGTCCGCCATCGATAGGATCACCGAACGCATTGAAAAAACGTCCGCATAAATCATCCCCTACTCTCAGTGTAGGAGCCTTTCCAAGAAAAGTCACTTCAGCATTGGTGGGAATACCTTCGGTACCTGAAAACACCTGCAACGTGATATCTTCCCCCCAGATTTTGACAACCTGCGCCAAACGACCGTTCACAATAGCCAACTCATCGTTTCCAACCCCCTGAGCTTTCAACGAGCAAGTCGCTTTTGTGATCTGCGTGATCTTGGTATATACTTTTTGAAAAGCAGTGTTCATACTTATTATTTTTGATTTTGGATTGACGATTTATGATTCTCTCACAATTCTCTAATACCTCAACGTATAGCCCAATCATAAATCGTAAATCGTAAATTAATCCTTTCTTCTTTCACTAATCATATCCCGTACTTCCGACTCGAATTTTTTAAACTTATCGGATTGGAATTCGGAATAGTTCATCTGTTTAAAGCCGTTGATAATCCCTTTAAAATAAGGATTCACCTCTTCGAAGGAGTCGAAATCGAAATCCGAACGGATAATCTCGAGTACCATATTCAACATATATTGCTGACGCTCCATAGAAGTAGAACCATCGATATTATCAAATGCATCCTGCTGCAATATGACAAAGTCTATCAACTCCGATTTCCAGAAAATCACATGATAATCCAAAGGCACTCCGTCGTCACCCAAAATATCGATCTGCTCTGCCGTTTCACGCCCCCTCACCAACATATTACGGGCCTCATTCACATCGGCAATCCAGGTCGCAGAAATATTTTTCTTCGCATATTCGACAAACTCGGGATATTCCAGATATTTTGAATAAGAATCCAACGTATCAATTGCCGGATAACGTTTCGAGTCGGCCCGGGCCTGCGACAACGCATAGAAACAACGGGCCACTTTCTTGGTCGATTCCGTCACCGGCTCTTTCAGGTTACCTCCGGCCGGAGATACCGTCCCGATAAAAGTAACCGAACCGGTTTTCCCGTTATTCAGATAAACCATACCGGCCCGCGCATAGAAATTAGAGATAATTGCCGACAAGTCCATCGGAAAAGCATCCTGCCCGGGCAATTCCTCCATACGGTTTGACATCTCACGCAAAGCCTGCGCCCAACGCGAAGTCGAATCCGCCAATAGCAATACCTTCATGCCCATAGCACGGTAATATTCTCCGATCGTCATGGCCGTATATACGGAAGCCTCACGGGCCGCCACCGGCATATTGGACGTATTTGCAATAATCGTCGTACGCTCATACAATGAACGTCCCGAACGCGGGTCCTGTAATTCCGGAAATTCCGTAAAGATTTCCACCACCTCATTGGCCCGCTCGCCACAAGCCGCCATGATAATGACATCGGCATCTGCAAAACGCGCCAAAGCATGCTGTAACACCGTTTTACCGGTACCGAACGGACCGGGAATAAATCCGGTACCTCCCTCCAGCATCGGATTCATCGTATCGATAACCCGCACACCGGTTTCCATCTGCCGGAAAGGACGAGGCTTATCCACATAATTACGGATAGCAACCTTCACCGGCCATTTTTGCACCATAGATACATGATACTCTTTTCCAGCATCATCCTTCAATACGGCAACCGTATCTTTAATGGTATATTCCCCTTCGGATACGACAGAAACAACCGTATATTCTCCCTCTAACTTAAAGGGAACCATAATCTTATGATCCAGCCAGTTCTCTTTTACATTCCCTAACCAATCGGCAGCTTTTACCTTATCCCCGGCTTTAGCCAAAGGAGTGAAGCTCCATTTTTTATCGTCTTCCAACGGATTGGTATATTCACCCCTTTTCAAAAAAACGCCGGTCATCTTATCCAGGTCGTTCTGCAAACCGTCGAAATTTTTCGACAACAGACCGGGTCCCAGACTTACTTCAAGCATGTGGTTCTGAAACTCCACAAGCATCCCGGGTTTTAAGCCTCGGGTACTTTCAAATACCTGTACATAAGCAAGATCTCCCACAACCTTTATCACTTCGGCCATCAAACGTTCCTCCTTCACCTCAATGAAACAAATTTCATTTTGGGAAACAGGCCCTTCGACTTTTACCAGTACAAGGTTGGAAATAATGCTATGGACTTTTCCTTGTGTTTTAGCCATAAATCCTATTCGATTTTTGATTTACGATTTACGATTTACGATTTCGCCGCTACTTCCTGGTATTATCCAATTACGCCCAAAATCGTAAATCATCAATCTTCAATCGTAAATTATTTAAACTGTTCTTCAAACTGAAAACTCTGCCGGAATTTTTCAATCATTTCCATAAATACCTTCCGGCCGGATTCGGAATTCATCTTACTCCAGCGTTCGACGATCATCAAACGCAACATATAGCTGATAACCCTTTCCAGAGAAAAATATTCGAACGTCACAGCCTCATCCAGAAAATTCCAGATGATCAAATCCAATCCCCGCTCCCGCTCGACCAAATTATCATTCTCCATCAAAGCAATCACCTTCTCGACATAAGGGTAATCCATCCCCAGCCCGAAATCCTTGGCATTCGATGTACGCAACGCCACGGCAAATTCATTACTACCGATGATTTCTCTTGCGACATTCATACCGTATTTCCGGGCATTCAACGCTGCCACCAAATTTTTCAGATTCATGGAAAATTCCGCATACTTTCTGACCAGCAGATTATCGGCTTTCATCATGTAATCGTGATACATCCAGCTCAACACATTTTCAGGCGACACCTCATAACGCAGATGCTCTTCCTTAAAATCCGTAATAAATTCCCGCAAATAAGACGGTATCATCTTATCCGGTTCCTGTATTTCATCTTCCAGCAATTTCACCGGATACACCGTCGTCAATCCCGGGTCAGCCTCCTGTTTGTTCAGTAAACGCAATACCTGCGCATTGTCGTTCGGCAAAAAAAACAAATCGACCAACTGCTCATCCCTGCCACGGATATAATCTTTCAACTGTGCCCGGAATTCTCCGACCGTCAACGATAACTTCCGGTCATCCCAGGCTATCTCCGGCAAACCTGCTATAAAAGCAATATAATCCACGTGATTAATTTTAGATTTTAAATTTTAGATTTCAGATTTATCAGAACAAGCTGCCCAATCAATTTACAATCTAAAATTTACAATTTACAATTATTTATAGAGTAAGGTCTTCGTAAAGCTTCTCATATACTGATTAAAGAAAGCTTCAAACAACTCTTCGGAAAAAGCGACCTGATAACCGCCCTCTTTCGGCTGGATGACAAAAGCACCTTCCGTATTTCCCGTTTTGATTTCCAGCCCCCGGTCTAACAAATCTTTATACTTTGCAGCCACAAACTTCTGGAAGTTTGCTTTTTCACTCTCAGAAAGAATCAGTTCCAGATTCAGGTTCCCGGAAGCAACATCCCACTTTTTCACAATTTCAACCAGTAACTCCTGCACAAAAGCCTCATCCTTAAATCCGGACTTGACAATCTCGCCGGCCACTTCTCCGGAAATCAGATTCGTAACCGACTGTTTCAATGCCGTAATAGCCTGACGCGCACTCAAAGCCATTTCCGATTCGGCTTTTTTCTTCAGATTCTCGATATCCGCTTCTGCACCGGCTTTCATTTCTTTCACTTTAGCCTCGGCGTCAGCGATCAGCTTCGCTGCCTCCTCCTTCGCTTTAGCCATAATTTTTTCAGCTTCCCGGTTCGCTTTGTCTACCCCCTCTTCATACAGCTTTTTAGTTAAAACATCTAATTTATTCTCCATATAAAATTTATTTTTTATTCCTGATTTTAAAAATACAAACAAACAGGCAAACCTTATTTTATTTTCGGGCTCAATTTACCTCTTTTTACGGGAAAAAACAATATTCAGCCCCACTCCTGCAAACATTTTCGAAAAGCTTTTTGTCAGTCGCCTGCAAATCATATTGCTTTTTCAATTTTAAGACCGTATCTTCGTTTATCCGATATATTAAAAAAAATTTACATGCTCGATCATAAATTAATCATATTCAATCACCTGGCCAAAAATCCCAATATGACCAAAGTGGCTGAAACACTTCACCTTTCCCAACCGGCCGTATCCAAAAGCATCAAAGAACTGGAAAACGAGCTTTCCATTACCCTTTTCGACCGGATAAAAGGACGTATGCAACTGACGACTGCGGGGAAATATCTGCTGCAAGCAACCGAAGATCTCATTCGGAAAGAAAGGGATATCCGGTCTGATATCGACCGGCTGAAAAATACATTTTCGGGAACACTCTGCCTGGGAGCAAGCACAACCCTTTCCCAGTATATTTTGCCGGAAATTCTGTCCGGATTTACGGCCCGTTATCCCAATATACATATTCAGGTTATCAGCGGCAATACCGCCCAAATCGAACAGGAAATCTGTAACGATAACCTGCACCTCGCTTTTATTGAAGGCACACCAAACCAACCCGACATCCATTACATCCCCTTTTTAAAAGACGAGATCGTACTCACCGGCGCCGCATCTGCCAAAATTCCGGCTACTCTGCAAAAAACAGAGCTCCCGCAATTGAAATTCGTATTCAGAGAAAAAGATTCAGGCACCCTCTCTGTTATCCGCAAAGCTTTATCCGAAATCGGCATCCCCCTGTCTTCCCTGCACGAACAACTCATATTGGGTACGACCGAAGGCATCAAAAACTACCTTCAACTGACGGATTGTTTTGCTTTCCTCTCCGTATACAGCATCCGTCATGAATTGATGGCGGGAAAATTAAAAATCATCGACATCGAGGATGTTACCATCGAACGGATGTTTCACATCATACACAAACAGGGCTACCTGGATGCGTATGCCCGCAAATTCATGGACTATGCCATCCGATACAGTCAAAAACACGACAAATGACTATTTCAAGTTTAGATTTACGATTTTAAATTAAATTCGCAATTTCCCACCCAATAAAGAAGAATTGTAAATCCTCAAGATCGGGTGAATTTGTGCGTGCAATCTAAAAGCGTAAATCGTAAATTTAAAATTAAGAATCTGCAATTAAAAATCTCCTTTGTTTTTTGTGAAAACTACAGTATCTTCGCTGCGCAAATAAACGGGCAGGTGTAAACCCGTCATACAAACGAATAATTTCAGTATCAGGATATGAATATATTTACTTTCATCACAGCACCGGTTCCCCCCGTCAGCGACCAGCAAATGAACTTATGGGATATGATCGTAAAGGGAGGCTGGCTGATGATCCCTATCTTCATTCTTTCAATCATAGCGGTATACATCATCTGTGAAAGATTTACGGTCATCCGGAAGGCTTCCGTTTCCCCGAAAGTATTTACCGAAAAAGTATTCAGCTACCTTCAAAACGGAAACAAAACGGCAGCCTTGCAGGAGTGTGATACAGAAGATTCTCCGGTTTCCCGGATGATTAAAAAAGGAATACATTACAGCCATATCCCGACTACGGAACTTCGGATAACCATGGAAAATACCGCCAATAAAGAAATAGCTGCATTGGAAAAAGGCCTGCCTGCCTTGGCAACGATAGCCGGGATGGCTCCCATGATCGGTTTTTTAGGTACGGTTGTCGGTATGGTACAGGCATTTTACGATATGTCTCTTGCCGGAAACAACATAAACATCACCCTGCTTTCCCGGGGTATCTATACGGCCATGATTACCACGGTCGCCGGTTTGATTGTCGGGATCATTGCCTATTTAGCCTACAATGCCCTGGTAAGCCGGATCGACCGGGTTGCTGCCGATATGGAAAACGCATCTGCAGAATTTATCGATTCACAATACGAAACTCAAAACCGGAAATAACATGGCGATCAAAAGAAAAAGTAAAATAAATCCGAATTTCAACATGTCGTCAATGACCGACATCGTATTTCTTTTACTTATCTTTTTTCTGGTCACTTCTACATTGGTCAATCCCAATGCCTTAAAACTATTACTACCCAAAAGTACCAACCAGCTTTCCAACCGGGAATCCGTAACCGTATCCATCGATAAAAATCTCGTCTACTATTTCAATGCCAAGGTTACCCCCTTTTCCATGCTGGAAAGTAAAATCGTAGAGGAATTGAAAAATTCCGACGATCCCTGTATCACCATCCAGGCTGAAAAATCGGTTCCCATCGAACATGTCGTACGGGTAATGAATATCGCCAAAACCCACGGTTATAAATCCATTCTCGCTACCGATCCGGAATAAATAACAATTATTCAATTTTTAATTTACGATACCTCTTTCGACAGAAGAGGATTGTACGTCTAGCCTAAAATTGTAAATCTAAAATCTACAATTAAAACACTTATTGCAACTATTTAAAATCATCAGCGTATACCTTCCTACATTAAAAATGGTTTATTAAAATCTCAAAATGCAGATTTCTAATAAAAAAATGTCAAACTAAAAACAAACTAAGTATGAGACGTTTACTTTTTTTACTACTAACCGGATTGTTTGCGCAACTGTTAGTATCCTGCTATCCGGAGGGTGCAGACAACACAGAGGACTATGATGTTGCCATGACCAGCTACGACAGGGATAAAGATGCCGCTTATTTTGCAGGCCTGAAAACTTTCTCCATGCCGGACTCTATCGTTTATTTTGTCAGTAAAAATGACGAAATTATGGGAAATCACCAATTTGACCAAGCCATCCTGACCCTGGTCGCTTCAAAATTTGAAGCTTTGGGATACCAGAGAATTGTGGGTTCGGAAACGGATAAACCCGATTTCTTCGTAACCGTATCGGCCTTTTCGAATGTAAATTACTATTTCGTAGGCAACAACTGGTATGACTATTGGGGTTGGTATCCGGGTTGGAACTGGTACGGCTGGGATTGGCCTTATTTCAGACCTTACTACCCGTGGGGACCTGTCAATGTCTTCTCTTACCGTTCCGGTTCGATCGTAATCGATATGTTGGATCCGTCTAATGTTAATGAATCAAGCAATCAGGTACCGGTATTATGGAGCGGTATTGCCGACGGCATTATCGCCGGTTCTGCCAGCTCAATACAACAACGGGCAGAAAAACAAATCAACCAATGTTTTGCACAATCTCCTTATCTGGGAACCAAATAAAAACGGCAAACTTGGAAAAATGTATAAATTAACAGTGACTTAAAAACAAATGATTATGAAAAAAATATTAACCCTCGCTATAATTCTGTTCAGCCTGAGCCCGCTTGTAAAAGCTCAGATGCTTAACTTAAATTATCAGATAAGCGTACCGCTGGGAGATATTAAAGACTTTACTGACAAAGCCAGCTTCCGGGGTATGGACATCGAATACCACCAATTTTTAGGTGATCACTTTTCTATCGGTGGTGCCATCGGTTGGAACGTATTTTACAAAAACCTGGATCACGAAACCGGAGATTTCCGCTTCAGCGGCAATGATAACATCTACACCATTACCGGAAACCAGTACCGCTATGTCAATACTGTGCCCATCATGGCTGTCGGCCGTTATTATTTCACCGACAATACAACCGCCGTACGCCCGTTCTTCGGATTGGGTGTAGGAACCCGCTGGACTGAAAAACGTTTGGAAATAGGCCAGTATACATCGACAATCTCCAGATGGCAATTCACATTTGCCCCGGAGGTCGGTATGTATGTACCTCTCAACGAACAATTGGCTTTGAACTTCGGAGCCAAATACAGCTACGGAACCAAAGCCTCACACGGAAGGATTCCTGAATTCCAAAGCCTCACCTTCAGTGTCGGCTTGATACTGATGGGCGGTGGTCAACAATATTGATTCCCGCAAAAATTCCTCAGAAAGGAAAAACAAATAAAAGAGGTTGCCGAAAAACGGCAACCTCTTTTTGCACGGAAGGAGGGGCTCGAACCCCCGACAGCCGGTTTTGGAGACCGGTACTCTACCAACTGAGCTACTTCCGTATTTCGCGGTGCAAAGGAAAGAAAAGTTTCCCAATAATGCAAACAATAACCGGAGAAAGTAGGCCAACCCTCTCCGGATTATATGATAATAACCTCGGGTTCAATCCAGATATTAAATTGCATAAATACACTTTTTTTAATCGCATTGGCCAACCGGGTGACTTCAATACCGGTAGCACCTCCTTTGTTTACCAACACCAAAGCCTGTTTCTCGTATACCCCGGCACGCCCCAACGTTTTCCCTTTCCATCCGCATTGCTCAATCAGCCAACCGGCAGCCAGTTTTACCATACCCTCTCCGGCCGGATATAAAGGCATAGCCGGATATTTTTCCTGCAACTGACGGCCAATGACTTCGGCTACCACCGGGTTTTTAAAAAAACTTCCGGCACTGGGGACCTCCGATACTTCCGGCAATTTAGCCTTTCGGATACGGATCACAGCCTCCCGGATCTGCTTCAACCCCAGCTGTTCTCCTGTCTTTTCCAACTCCTGCCGGATACTTCCGTATCCGAGCTTGAAAACCGGTTGTTTATCCAAACAGAATACAACATAAGTCACCACATACTTATTCTTCCATTCCTGCTTGAAAATACTGTTCCGATAAGCCAGCCGACAATCGGCAGCCTCTATCGTCACCTTACAGGCTTTTTCCAGATCAATAACCTCAACCCGGCACAGGGTATCTTTGGCTTCAACACCGTAAGCACCGATATTTTGTACCGGTGCAGCTCCGACATGTCCCGGAATCAAAGACAAATTTTCTACACCTCCATAACCATGCTCCACCGCCCAGGCAACAAAATCATCCCATACGACACCGGCTCCGACACGTACCCACACCTTATCCTGATTTTCATCAACTATTTCAATACCGGACATCAACGGATAAAGGACCGTTCCGTCAAAATCCTCGGTAAACAAAAAATTACTCCCCCCTCCCAGAATCAATATTTCTTCGGGCTTCAATTCATATTCCGATACAAACCCGATCAACTCATCTTCCTGTTCCGTTTCTACAAAATATTTACAGCAAACATCTATATCAAAGGTGTTGTATTTCTTTAAGTTAAAATTTTCTTCAATTCTCATATTCTATTATTCCGCTTCTAATACACTCAAATAAATAATGATACGTCAAAAGACAATGAATGCCAGTCTCTATTATCTTTACACAAAACAGATGACATTTTCAGCAGAACTCAAATAAATTTGATTCTGCATTCAACTTACATTATCTTTGCACCCAATATAATACAAGCAGAATGCAGTACAACGTCCATTTGAGTTCAATCCGGCAGACTTATTTGTTGCAAAGATAATGCAAGCCGGGTACAGAGCCAAATATATTTCAGTTATGCAGGACAACTTATAAAAAAAGAACGTTTTAATTGTAGATTTACGATTTCAGATCAAAAAATCTGATAACAAATCAAGTTGCCAGGCAATTTAAAATCTAAAATCTAAAATTAATATAAAGGATATCCCGAAATGAGCAATTTACCGCCGGCTTTCGAATCACGCATGAGAAAACAACTCGGTCAGGAGGCCGATGCATTCTTCAAGGCCCTCAACCAACCGGCACCGGTCAGCATCCGCCTTAATCCGATTAAAACAACCGGTAAAATACCGGATACGCTTCAATCCATCGTAGATAAAAAGACCGAATGGTGTCCGGAAGGGTATTTCTTATCCCAACGCCCGGTATTTACCCTGGACCCCTGTTATCAGGGAGGAGCCTACTATGTTCAGGAAGCCTCATCCATGTTTATCGGATACCTCTTAAAGCAAATTATACATGAACAACCGGTAAAAGTACTGGATCTCTGTGCCGCCCCCGGAGGAAAATCAAGCCTGACCGTTTCGGCCCTTCCCGCCGACAGTCTGCTGGTTTCCAACGAAGTCATTCGCTCACGGGCAACCATCCTCAAAGAAAATATGCTCCGCTGGGGATACAGCAACGTCGTTGTCACCAACAACGACCCATCAGATTTCTCCGCATTTGAAAGTGCATTCGATATCGTCATCGTAGATGCTCCCTGCTCAGGGGAAGGGATGTTTCGCAAAGATCCGGCTTCTATCGGCGAATGGAACGAAAACAACCTGACCGTGTGCCGGGACCGACAAAAACGGATATTGACGGATATCTGGAAAACACTGAAACCCGACGGTTACCTGATTTACAGCACCTGTACCTATAACCCCGGAGAAAACGAAGAAATACTGGAATGGATCTGCCGGCAGTTTCAGGCCGAAAGTATCCCGGTTTCACTGCCGGCCGATACAATTACACCCGGAAATTCAACTGCTTACGGTTACCATTTTTACCCGCATAAGACAACCGGGGAAGGATTTTTCTGCGGGCTTATCCGGAAAAAAGACGGAGAAAAATACCGCCCGAAGAAAAATAAAAAACAAAAAACGACGACATGCCCTATTCCTCCGGAACTAAGCCGGCTACTGATTCATCCTGAGAATCTTACAGCACAAAACGAAGACAACCGGATTACGATATTGCCGGATATGTACGGTGAATTTATCCGGCAACTCCGTTCGGAATTAAAAGTTACGGCTTACGGCTGTGAAGCAGCCGAATTATACAACCGGAAAATCAAATTATTACATCCCCTGGCACTCACAACCTGGCTCAACAAGCAAGCCTGCTCCTGTTATGAAGCCGAATTGCCGGAAGCTCTTCGCTATTTGAAAAAAGAAGACATACAGGTAAATGCAAAAACCGGGGAATGGATATTGATCACTTACCGGCATATAGCCCTCGGATGGGGCAAAAACCTCGGTAACCGATTGAACAATTATTTACCCAAAGAATGGAGAATCCGCATGGATCTGCCAACCGACCTTATTTAGAAATTTTACCTTCATCATCATGACATACACAGCAATAAATTTTACCATCACTCCTTTTTCGGAAGATATCGCCGATGCACTCATCGCAGAAATAAGTGAATTGGGATACGACGGCTTTCAATACAATGAAAACGGCTTCACCGCCTATATACCTTCTTCCCGTTATAATGAAAAAGCATTGGATAACCTGAAACTCCCGGATATTCTCCCCTCCACCTATAGAATCGGGAAAAGTTGTGAACAAATTGAAGAACGGGACTGGAATAAAGAATGGGAAGAAAACTTTACGCCCATTGTAGTCAACGACCGGATTCAGGTAAGAGCCGGATTTCACGACCCGATTCCGGGTATCGAATATGAAATCATTATCGACCCTAAAATGAGCTTCGGAACCGGACATCACGCCACAACAGCCCTGATGCTTGAAACGCTATTGGATTTTGCCCCCCGGATAAAAAACAAAAAAATACTGGATATGGGATGCGGAACCGGTATACTTTCCATTATGGCCTCCAAAACAGGAGCCCTGAAAATTGTCGGTATCGATATTGACGAATGGGCCTATAACAACGCCATGGAAAATATCCATACCAACGGTTTAAACAACATTACAATAAAAATCGGAGATGCCTCCCTACTGGAGCAGGAAGGGAAATTCGACTTTATCCTGGCTAACATCAACCGGAACATTCTTTTGAACGATATGCACCGTTACACAGCTCACCTGGCTGCAAAAGGCTTTTTAATCATGAGCGGCTTTTATTCCCAAGACCTGCCCATGATCCGGGAAAAAGCCGAACAATTGGCACTCACCTATCAGACACACAAAGAACAGGACAATTGGGTAGCTGCATCTTTCTACAAAGAATAAACAATGTGTTTATTTTTAAACAATCACTTGTTTAATTGAACACAATATATGATATTTGCACCCGCGAACAGAGATAGCTATTCCGCATATCTTTTTTGTACCCACTTCATTTTATTATAAAGTGACGGTCCTCATTGTAACCGATGAGAAAGATAGAAAATAGCCTTTATTTTCAGTTGCAGAAAAACAATACATTGACAACACACTAAGAAATAAAATAAACATGAAAGTTTTAAAATTCGGAGGAACCTCTGTCGGCAGTGCAGACAGGATACGATCGGTAGCTGCATTGATCGACGACAACCAACCCAAAATTGTCGTGCTCTCGGCTATGTCCGGCACAACCAATAAGTTATTGGAAATTGCAGATTGCCTGTATCGCACCGACAAGCAAAAAGCGTTGGACATTATTCAGAATCTGGAACTGAATTATTATATTACCATCAGCGAATTATATGAAACAGAACCTTATATCCGAAAAGCCAAAGAGTTTGTTCAGACCGTTTTCACCTATCTGCGTTCATTCATTAACAAAGACTTCTATCCGCTTCAGGAAAAAGCGGTCGTAGCGCAAGGGGAAATCATGTCGACCACCCTGATGCATTATTACCTGGAGGAATGCGGTATCCCCTCCAGTCTGGTGTCCGCTCTGGAATATATGCGGATCGACAAAGACTGTGAACCGGATTATTTTTACATCCGGCAAAACCTGCAGCGGGAATTAGCCAAACCGGATATCAGGCCGCTTATCATTACCCAGGGATTTATCTGCCGGAATGCATACGGAGAAATAGACAACCTCAAACGAGGCGGCAGCGATTATTCTGCGGCACTGGTAGGAGCTGCTATACAGGCTAGCGAAATACAAATATGGACAGACATCGACGGAGTACACAACAACGATCCCCGTTTTGTCGAAAATACGAAAGCCATTCGTCATTTGTCTTTCGACGAAGCTGCTGAACTGGCTTATTTCGGTGCCAAAATCCTCCACCCCTCCAGTATTCAACCGGCTAAAAAAGAAAACATTCCGGTACGCCTGAAAAACACCCTCCATCCCGAGGACGAAGGTACATTAATCACCAAGGAAAGTCCGGCACAAAACGTCAAGGCTGTTGCAGCCAAAGACGGCATTACGGCCATTAAAATCAAATCAACCAATATGCTGCTGGCTTATGGCTTTCTGCGTAAAGTTTTCGAAGTTTTCGAATCCTGGAAAACCCCGATCGATATGATCGCAACCTCGGAAGTCGCCGTATCTTTAACGATCGACTGCACCGAACACCTGGAAAATATAATCAAAGACCTTGAAAAATTCGGCACGATAGAAGTCGATAGTAACCTGTCCATTATATGTATTGTCGGTGATTTTTCGGCAGCCAAAACCGGCCTGGGTGCAAAAGTATTAAATGCTCTGTCTCATGTTCCTTTGTGTATGATCTCTTACGGAGGAAGCGAACACAACATTTCCTTCCTCGTAAAACAAGAAGACAAGCAACAAGCCTTACGCGACCTGAGTGCCCAACTGCTTGAAAAAGAATAAATGAATTCATATAAATTGTAAATTTCAGATTGCAAATTTTAAATTGTTTGCCACTTGATTCGATATCAGATTTTTTAATCTAAAATTAAAACATCCGCGGACTTAAGTCCGGAACTTACAATATAAACCAATGGTGTTCACTGAAAAATTAAGGGAAATACAAACCCCCTGTTATTACTATAATATCGAACTATTAAAGAAAACGCTGGAAAAAATAAATACCGAATCGGGAAAATATCCGGCTTTTCATGTCCATTATGCAGTCAAAGCCAATGCAAACCCGGTCCTGTTGCAAATCATCAGCAGCTACGGGATAGGAGCAGATTGTGTCAGCGGTAACGAAATACAACGCGCTTTGGAATGCGGCTTTCCTGCGGATAAGATCGTTTATGCCGGAGTCGGGAAAAGCGATGCGGAAATCGAAATCGCTCTGCAAAACGATATCTTTTGTTTCAACAGCGAATCTCTGCCGGAAATCCGCGTCATCAATGAAATTGCCGGGCGAATGCACAAGAAAGCCCGTATCGCTTTAAGGATAAACCCGAATGTCGATGCCCATACCCACCATTACATTACAACCGGTATAGAAGAAAACAAATTCGGTATTTACCTGTATGATTTAAATCATGTGATCGAAGAAACGCTTCAACTGCCTCACACCGAACTGATCGGCCTGCATTTCCACATCGGTTCCCAAATTACCGATATGAATGTATTCCGCAGCCTGTGCCTGAAAGTTAACGAAATCCAGCAACAGTTACAAAACAGAGGTATCCGTCTTCCGCATGTCAACTTCGGCGGCGGGTTAGGTACCGAATACAATACCCCCTATGGAGAACCGATTGCCGACTTTGAAAACTATTTCGCAACTTTCGCCCGATTTTACGAACCGCTTCCTCATCAACACATTCATTTTGAATTAGGCCGTTCCGTAATTGCACATTGCGGGGATCTAATCGCCAAAGTGTTGTATGTAAAAGAAGGACGGAATAAAAAATTTGCCATTCTCGACGCCGGTATGAATGACCTGTTACGACCGGCCCTTTACCAGGCATTTCACAAAATCGAGAATATCAGTTCCGACCGGCCGGAAGAAAAATACGACGTTGTCGGTCCGATATGCGAATCTTCGGATTGTTTCGGCAAAGATGTTTCCCTGAATGAAGTATCCCGGGGCGACCTGATCGTCATTCATACGGCCGGAGCCTATGGCGAAACCATGTCCTCCCGTTACAATCTAAGGGATCTGCCGCAAACTTATTTCTCTGAGTAATAAAATCGTTTATACAAATTATAAATTATAGATTGTAAATTGCCTGGCAAACAGATTTGTTATCAGACTCTTTTAATCTAAAATCGTAAATCATAAATCATAAATAAAACGCCCCTAAAAAATGCGGTGCACCTGTAAAAACGCCGCATTTTTTAGGGGACAATTTCCGGCTAACTTTTACTATGTCAACTTATCCGATTTCTTCTTTTTATCTTCCGGTTTAGCAATAGATTCCCGCATTTGGGTATCTGCTTCGATATTTTTCATCCGGTAATAATCCATTACCCCCAAATTACCGGAACGGAATGCATCTGCCATAGCCAACGGCACGTGAGCTTCTGCTTCGATCACTTTGGCTTTCATCTCCTGTGCCAAAGCCTTCATTTCCTGTTCTTTGGCAACAGCCATTGCCCTTCTTTCCTCTGCTTTTGCCTGTGCAATTTTCAAATCGGCATCGGCCTGGTCAATCTGTAAACCGGCACCGATATTCTTACCGACATCAATATCGGCAATATCGATAGACAAAATTTCAAAAGCTGTTCCGGAATCCAAACCTTTTTCCAACACGACCTTGGATATAAAATCCGGATTCTCCATCACAGATTTGTGTGAATCGGACGAACCGATAGAAGAGACAATACCTTCCCCGACACGCGCCAATATCGTTTCTTCTCCGGCACCTCCGACCAAACGCTTGATATTGGCCCGTACCGTTACCCGTGCTTTAGCGATCAACTGAATACCGTCCTTGGCCACGGCCGTCACCGGCGGAGTATTGATTACCTTCGGGTTGACACTCATTTGTACGGCCTCAAAAACGTCCCGGCCGGCCAAATCCACAGCAGTTGCAATCTGAAATGTCAAATCGATATTTGCCTTCGACGCGGATACCAATGCATGCACAACCTGTGCCACATGTCCTCCGGCCAGATAATGCGCCTCGAGCATATCCCGGTATAACTCGATTCCGGCTTTCTTCCCTTCGATCATAGCCCCCACAATAACCGTCGGCGGCACTTTACGCCACCTCATCAATATCAACTGTAAAAGCGAAATTTTTACATCCGACACCAACGCCTGAAACCACAAACCCAGCGGGATAAGGTACAAAATAATCCACAAAAGGAACAGACCGCCTACGATCGCCGCAATCAAAATAATGACTGAATTATTATCCATACAAACTGTCTTTTAATTTAACAACAATTTTATCTCTATATACTTTCACAACTTCTACCTTACTATTGGCATCGACATAGCCGTCTTCAGATAAAGCCTCCACAACCGATTCTCCGATTTTCACTTTTCCCATCGGTGCCAGCCGGCCGATGCAGACACCGCAATCTCCGGGCCGTATACGCTCATCCACCGGCTCCACCGTTCCATCGATCTTACTTTCCAGACTCAATCTTTTCCAGGTTTGAGCCCGCAAAACATACCACGTCAGTACACATCCCCCCAACGCCGTTCCCAACACCACCAGGTGACCGGTTTTCGTCCCAAAAAACTCATACCCCAAATAAACACCGAAACACAAACAGGCAAAACCGATCAATCCCACGATATTTACACCGGGAAAAACCAGAAATTCCAATATCAGCAACACAAAACCGATTAAAATAAGTACGATCAAAACCAACCATTCCATAACCCTTATAATTAGTTTACGATTTTTGATCCCTAATACTCTCCCTGCCAATCCCCCTACACTCCGAAATAAAAACAACCCTCCGGCCTTTTCCGTATCTCACAACCTCATGAAGACACCGGCTTTTCCCGGCAATTTATCTCTTTTGCCGATAAAGATATAAAAAAAACGTTAATAATCAACACCCCAACAACATTCTCAACCGATCATACAGTGCCGGCGTTACAGGTATCAAGGGTAATCTGAGACTATTATTCCGGATAATTCCTTTCAGATGCAAAGCTGCTTTTATACCTGCCGGATTTCCTTCGGCGAACAAAGCCTGAAACAATTCACTCAATTGTAAATGTATCTCCGCAGCTTCCCCGAACTTGCCCACTTGTGCCAAATGCACCATAGCTGAAAATTCACGGGAGCAGGCATTGGCAATCACAGAAATAACACCTTCCACCCCGATGGCCATCAAAGGCAGGGTAATCCCATCATCCCCCGAAACAACAATAAAATCATGCCGTTTGAATTTCAGTATCTCACTGATTTGTGCGAAATTACCGCTAGCCTCCTTGATTCCGATAATATTCGGACAATCGTTCGACAAACGGACAACCGTAGATGCCGCCAGATTGGCAACGGTACGTCCCGGTACATTATACAGGAAAACAGGTAATGGCGAACATGCTCCGATAGCTTTAAAATGCTGATACATTCCCTCCTGTGAAGGTTTATTGTAATAAGGGACAACGCTCAAAACAGCGTCACAGACATCGGCATAAGGAAATTCCTGTAATTTTTTCACAACTTCAGCCGTATTGTTTCCACCGATACCGACCATCACCGGTACCCGTTTGTTATTCTTCTCCAGAATCAAACGCAACACCTCCATGCGTTCGGCTTCCGACATTGTAGCTGCTTCCGAAGTCGTACCCAAAGCAACCAGATAATCGACACCTCCGGCAATCACGTCATCCACCAAGCCTCCCAATGCCACCTCATCTATTTTTCCGTTTTCATCAAACGGAGTTACCAAAGCAACCCCTACTCCTTTAAATTTCATATCAATATTCCTTTAAATCCGATAACAATTTTGCTAACTCTCCAATAAAAACCACAGGATCAGAAATTCCTTTCAAAACAATATCCGCTTCAAAGCCTTCTTTTTCCATCCCGACTTTACATTTCGCCTGCGAATTCTTTAACACATAGTCGACGAGAACATTGGATTCACGGGTCAAGTCGATCAGTAAATCATAGGGTTTTTCCAGCACATGAAACAGCTTATCATTCATAATTTTTCCTCCGAACCCTACATCCTCCGCCTTGACATATACGACATCATCCACCTGCAATCCCTGATAATTAGCCGGCAAAAAACACACCTTATCCATTTTCACTTCCGGGAATTTCTCCCGGATCGTTTCCAAGCCCGGCTGCTCCCCAACCCCCGCAATCCAAAATACCACCCCGCTTTTAACGGTATGCATATGACTATATTCCTTTTCCCGTCGTACCTCTGTCATTTTCCTCGCCAGCGAATCTCCTTTCATACGCTGGAAAATGCTCTTTATTATTTTCATACGTCTCTTATTTGCTTTCGGCCGTCACACCGGCCTCACCCTATTATGTCTTCCGGTACCTCTACCGATACGGAATTTATAGCTTCTCTCCTCCGTGCTTACAAAAATAACAATTTAAATAGAACCCTCGTTATTTTATTACTTTTACAACAGAATTTCATAGAAAAATAAAAAAAACAACAAAACATTTGCACAATTCATGAAAGCTGTCTATATTTGCACCGCTTTAGAGAACAACGGACTCGTAGCTTAATGGATAGAGCACTTGGTTACGGCCCAAGAGGTTGTGGGTTCGACTCCCGCCGAGTTCACCAGATCAAAAAGCGAACTCCTGAAAACTTTGATTTTCAGGAGTTTTTCTTTTATCAGACTTACCGGAAACACAACAAAATCCCATGCAGCACAGAGCGATGAGCGGCAAAGTACAACTGACAATCAGATACCCTTTTATAACTTCACAGAATTTATCTTTGCCGGAAAGCAACAACTAACAGCAGAATGTTCATTTTCATTCTCAAACAGTATATGATATTTGTGAAAAATACCCAGTAACAGGTACGATTTATCTATAATTTCAAGTTTTACCAGTCTTCCTTTGTAAATTTCACACAAACGTGCAAAATGAAATATCGGAATCTTCTTCAAATTCCTCTGCTTTGATGCCGGGGAAATCATCATACCCGCCTCCCCGATTAATCCTCTATCCTCGAAGAATAGCTGCCGGAATAAGTCCCAACAGTCCCATGAGGGCGGATATACCCAAAGCAACAGGCCAGGTATCCTTACCATAGACAGAAGCACCGTCCACCCAAACTAATCCCAACCAGCAAAGTAAACCTGTCAATACAAAAGATACCAAGTAATAATATAACCCGTTTGAATACAGCGACGCAGCCAGTCCATGAAACGATCCCGCATACAGGGCGAGCAAAGGAACTGCCAGAACATAACCGATGCCGGCCAACCAACCACTCCCTGCTCCCCACATTTCCTCATATATACAATATAGCGGAAAAGGCAATACCAGCACACTTTCGGTCAGAAAAACAAGAAGCGCTTTGAACATAGACCTTTATTTAAAAATAGCTGAAAAAAGGATCATTTCCCCGAAAACCATCTTCCCAATGACGCCATTAATTTCCGGAACCATCCTTCCCGGGGAGCTTCATACTCGGCCTGCACCTCGTCCCGGAAATCTTTCCAGCTTTCGAACGAAGCTGTTTCCGGACCTTCCAAAAAACCGCCAGTGCCGGTATCCACAGCCCGGCAAGCAAACGCCTGGCACATCGCTTCAATCAAATCATAAGGAGCTTCATTCCCCCGGATAGCCAGCATAATATCGTTTTGCACCTCTTCTTCCTCCAGCATAATTTCCACCGAATAATTGTCCGTAAACACCACCGGCCAATTCGGATCCGTAAAATCCGCCTCCGGGTAATTCTGTCGCAACCAGGCGTGCACCTCGGATTTCGCAGCAATTGGCAGTGGCTTTTCAATTTCGTCCGGACTGGACTCCTGATTGGTTTCACTCTTAATCAAATATACGTCCCAACTCATATCGTTTCAATTTTAAAAACACCCAAAAAATAACATTACCGGAATAACCCAACAATACTAATGACACAGACTGTCTGCCAAACCGGATACTGTAGATTTTTCTATTGAATTACTGCATTAATCCTCCCTCTATAAAGAAAACAACCTCATTTAACCGGTTTTTATTCGCTTTTTCATCTTTAAAAATAGCCGGAAGGGAAATTACCTTATCTTGAATCAGCTTATCTACCAAATACCACATGACTTCATGGTATAACATCACCGTCGCTACTTTTTCATTCTCAATGCCGTATCGGGTTGTCAATGAACCACAATTATCCTTTAGTTCTGCACTGATGGCGTTTACCAGTTTTTCACTTATCTGATGAAAACGATCTTGCTGTTTCTTAATAATGGGAAATAATACATTTCCATTATTGTCTGCCAGTCCGTAGGGTTTTAACCGGGAAATGAGTTGGGTATCTGTTATTTTTCCGAACCTGGCTATTTCATCAGCACACTGGTCCATAATGTTGTTTCCGGGAGCAATGCCGCTGTTGATGTAAGTCAATATCAAATCCTGTTCTCCGAAACCATTCGTACCGCATGAAAGGCCATTTCTTGGCTCGTATAATACCCAGTAACAGCCACTCCAGCTTGTATAATTATTAATATCCTCAAACAATACCAATTTTGTCCACATTCTACCGTCCAGAAGATATGAAAAGACGAGTGAGAGCGTATTATTCTTAAATCCCATATCACTGATAGTCTGGCTCAGTGATATAAAGTCTGCTTTTGTTTTTGCATAAATGGCCCCGGCCAGCTCTTTGCTCAAACTTCTTAAAGAACTGGTTTGTTCTTTGTCGAGAATAGGTATGGTGGTCTTCCATTTTCCTCTTGTTTTACTGATAAGTCCGCCAACCTCCAATAGCAGTAATTGGCTGTCAGAGCATTTGACCCCCATCTCACGAAGTTCAGCCTGGGTGTGCGGAGTCCGCAGATTGTATAGTATTTCCCAATTATTGTCCGGCATTACATAGTCTTCGGGCTGATGTCCGTTTACTGCGATAAACTGGGTTGCCTCCCATTGATTATAAGGTCTTACCGGCGTCTGTGCCTGAATCATAATGGAAACAGATAAGAAGACGAATAACAGTAGCAAGTTTGAAAAATATTTCATAATCATTTTATTTATTGTCTTTATCGCTTAAACAAATAGCCTGCGGGAACGGGTATTCCGGGCTGTGGACCGCCATTCATTTCCGCTTTGTTCCCGATTCCGCCCCAAAATAACCCGACGGTTGCGCCCCGTGAGTTATCTCTCTTTGATCGCCTTTTTTTTATCCGGCTATTCTTTTGTATACCCGAAAAAGCAACTCCACCAATGACGATGCATACGCACAACGACACAACCCTCTACGGCCTGATCACGTATATTTCAATAGTGCATATTTCTTCTCCATCCCAGCTCCTTCCTTTCCTGTCCGTCCGGCACAAAACCGGCAGCCTCTCTGAGGGAAAATATATTTTTGAACCACAGCTTCATCGTATTGTAATTTACGGATAAAATTACATTTATTTAGTAAAATTTCAAAACATATATAGCTCAATAGAAGAAATAGCCTGAATGGAATGGTCTACCGGCATCTGCGTGCCTGGGAATTTACCATATACGAACGACCATCTGTGGATCTGCTCATTTTTATATGGCCTGCTCCGGCCGATGGACCCGCATCAAGCACTACCGTTTGGAAGGTAGTGTAAAACTGCCGGATAACGATGAACGGAATATGTCCGACTTTTGAAAACCCTTATTGACGGATGTGCTGACCGAACCGGTAAAGCAGGACGATGGATGCCTTTCCGTAATCGGTGAATTCAACCTGTTAATGAAATCTTTTATTTCAAATATTGGAAAAATCTTTGCGGCAATTTATATTTTCAGGGTAAAACGGATAAAACCGGAACGGACTTCATACTGGCCGCCGAAATATTCGATAATCATCCGGTTGATTTCATTCCGGATAATCATTTCTTGCGTCGGTTCCACAGAGGCAAGTGCGCTATTGGTGACGGTCACCACGAAAAACTTTCCGCCTGACTGCTCCAGGTTTATACGTAAAAAAACAGCCCCGTCCGCCAACACCAACAAACTATCCAATATCTGTCTCAGTTGCATACCGTCTATGTTCACTTTCCCATATTCCGGGATGGCTGAATTAAATTGAATATCTTTCACAGCCACCCTCCCTATGACATCCTGAATAAGATACTTCACATCTATTTCACTGACACTGAATTTCATCTTACCCGCTTCCAGACGCGACAGATCGAGAATATTATTTACCAAAGCAATCAATTGGGTCGAACTATCGCTAATGATATGTACTATTTTTTCCCGTCTCGCCTCATCCATCGGCTCATCGGATGCCAACAGCAACGAATGTCTTACAACCTCCCCCAAAGGCATACGGATGGCATAACTCATATTGGTCAGAAAACGTTCTTTTACCCGGACTGCCCGATTGACATCTTCCGCTATTTTCCGTATCTTTTTTTCCGATTTATTAAGACATCGCTGGATGTAATAAAAACGAAGCGCAAAGTACAATAAAATTGCAATCAATAAAACAATCACACCTAATACAACCAACTTAAACCAGCTTTGAATACGGGACCGCATCAAAAGCGCAGAGTCAATGCTATAGCTTTCATTCAATTGCCCGATCTGCTTGTTATACACAGTTATCCGCAATGAATCCTTGGCAAGCAATAATTCTTTTTCAATCCCCAAAGCTTCTTCATATCGTCCCATTTTCCCCAATAGCTCTCCCTTCATGAATAAAGCAGCACAATAATCCTTTTTCGACCTGCCTTTAAGTATGCCAAGTACCCGGTCAAGGGCTTCCGAAGCATTCTCCAGCTCTCCCATAACCTGATAGTAAACCGCAAGTTCCATATAATAGCTGAACCTGTAAGCGACATACTCATCAATGTAATATTTATCTGCCAGTTGTTTATATTGTCCGGCCAAATCCAGTCGATTCTGCAGCGCATAATATCTCATATAGGATAAATAAATCATCAACAGATCGCCTTTCAGGGCATTTTTTCTCTGCGGATGCTTCTTTATCAATGACTTGATCCACGATTCCTTGATTTTCAAATATTTCAACCATTGAGAATTATTTTCCATATTCCGGTAATGAGCAATCAGATAACTGATGATTTCAGTCGTCGTCAATTCATTATCGATCTTTGATGAAAGTGCAAAAGCATGCTCTAAAGCTTCGGTAGCCTCTTGCCCACGAAAAGTCGTCTGATAAATACCGGCCAGACAGATATCGGCAATAATCTGTCCATACACACTATTCAGGTTTTCGGCCTCTTTCAACATCTTCTGTGTCTCCCGTTCCGCCAGTTCATATTCTTCATCAAGCACCAGCAACTCAATATAACATTGCTGTCCCTGCCACATTATATCATATAATTTTCCCCGACGCGCCAAAAGTTCCAGTTTCTGCATCCACGACTTTACCGCTCGTATATTCCGCTTGTTAAACTCTATAAATACAAAATAGAGATAAGCTTTACATTGAAATGTACTATTTTTCTGCCATTCGGCTTCCTTTAAAAGTTCCCCGGCATAATACGCCCTTGCCTCAGGTTGTTGCTTATTTATTCCGACCAATTCATCCAATATATTCAGACGCAACGTATCATGTCCTGCAACTTCCAGCTGACGGAGCAATTCACGCTGCACATCGCTAATTGTCGAAAAAGCGTAAAACATTCCGGCAAATAACAAATACAATAAAAGAATCAGCTTTTTCATAGATGCGCTATTCATTAGACGTTCGGGGCAAAGGATGCGTAAAAACAAAACGGGCTCCCTGCGTATATCCGGTATCCAGCCAGATGCGTCCCCGGATACGTTTTATCACCAGTTGGCAAATAGAAAGCCCCAATCCACTGCCCTGTATGTCTTCGTGCAATTTCTCATAGCGATTGAATATATATTTTTGCTTTTCCGGAGGAATTCCGCACCCCGTATCTTCTACTACGAATATCGCCTCATGCTTATCAGCATCAACATCCAATACAAGCCGGATTGTACCCTCTTTTGTAAACTTCGCAGCATTGACCAGCAGATTGATAAGCACTTGCTGAAGCCGGTTACTATCGGTATAAAGCTCCAGACAAGGCAAAGGACACGAAAATATAAGCTGCGCCGCCGTTGTCTTTACTGCATTCACCGTATGGATAACGCTGTGACAAACATCGACAGCATCGCAGACAGCAAATGTAAAGCTCATCGTATTTTCTTCTAAGTCAGATAAATCCATGAGATCATTTATCAACTTCAGCAATAAATCCGAATTCTGGCGGATATTGTCCCCATACAAACGCTTTGTTTCTGCATCGATATCCCCGTAAGCGGCCAGTATCTCCGAAAAGCCCACAATACCATTCAACGGGGTTCTTATTTCATGACTCATATTCGACAGAAATAAACTTTTCGATTGAATAGACCGTACCGCTTTTTCCGTTTCCGCCTCCAGGTGTTTCTGGCAAAGCTTTAAAGTCCGGTTTTTCCGCTTGAGTATAACGACAACGACAATCACTGTCAGCAACAGTAAAAAACAGAAAAAAACGATCCAACTCAACAGACGATTGTATTCGGCTGCCGTATCCAACTGTGTCTGATCGATTCGATAAGTAAGATGCAATTCGTTGAGCTGATGCAGGTATCTGGCCACATTCACCGAATCGGAAAGGGTATTTACCCGTTGATAAATACGAAAAGCTTCTTCCGGCTGTTCCTTTTTTTCAAATATCAATGCTTTATTTTTCAAAAAGTAGATATATCCGCCCAGATTATTACTTTTCTTCAAATCCATTAATACCGAATCGGAATACAGCAACGCATTTTCATAATCTCCCCGGCCCAGACAAAATTGAGCAAACAGCAGGTGTATCCATTGATTAAATACCCGATCGGAAACATCTGCCCTTAAAACTTTTTCCAGACAAGCTACGGCTCGTTCTTCATCCTTCACCGACAGGAAATACAAGGTCTGGTAACAACGTAAGAAAAAATGATAGTTTTCTTTCTCCCGGGAATTCAATCGGATAATCAATTCCTCAGCTTGATCCATATAGCCGGGCAACCTATCTATTTTATCAGCGTGCAGGCAAACATGCATATACTGTATGAACAAGCGGATCTTAGCATCATCATCACGAATTCCTTCCAGCATCTTAAAAGCATCTGCAAAAGATTCCTCCGCCTGCTCATAACGATTGGTATACATATAAGTATCCCCCAATGCCTGAAGTGCCAAAGCGATTCCCAAACGATTGTTCTGTTTTCTGGCTTCCTTATACATTTTAGAAGCTTTGTCAAGGGCAAGCCCCCAGTCACCCTGCAAACAAAGGGAATTTACGGCAATTTGTCCTGTTTTGAAATACGTAACATAATCCTTTGCCCCCAATGCCTGCTCCCCCAACTTATTGCAAAGACAGATAAGACTGTCCTCCGGAAGTGTCGTACTGTAATTCAGGCTTTCACTGGAAAGCAGAAATAACAGTCCGTACAAACGATCGTCTACTTTCGAAACAGTATGCGCATCACATTTTCCCCAGAAAACGACCAGCAATGACAATAGGAACAAGATCCTCATTCTTCTTATATTACAAAAACACAAGAAACAGCTTCCAACATACAATCTAAAAAAACAACATAAACAAACTTCCGTTTTTATGAGCCGGAAAAAATGAACCGGAAACGACTCTGATTTTTATCGTCTCCGATAATCTCACGGATTCCGCAGACAAATCATACATAACCACCCTGCAATCTTTTAAACGGTCGGCAAATACTCCCGGCGTAAATCATCAATTACACAAATAACTGTTCAAAATTAATTATACATTTAAATACTTCAAGTATCTGTACACAAAGAATCTGCTAAAATATAAAATAAGTCAGCGGACGTATCAAAAAACTCAAACCAGCTTGTCCTCAATGATTTCAGTCAGGATATCTTTCAGATTGCCTCCCATCGCTCTCACCATTTTGGGAATAAAGCTGTTTGCTGTCATTCCGGGAGTCGTATTTACTTCCAGCATAATGACCTCGTCTCCGCATACAAAACCATCCATACGAATAATCCCTTCACAACGCAGAATATCGTATACTTCCGAAGCCATTTCCTGAATTTTCTCCGTAATTTCATCTGAAAAACGACCGGGAATAATTTCGTCCGACATCTTCGCATCGTATTTTGCTTCAAAATCGAAAAATTCCTTTTTCGGCACCACTTCGGCGACAGGAAAGATCACTTTCTTATCCCCGGCACGATACAAACCGCAGGTAAACTCGGTTCCGTCCAGAAACGCCTCTACCAATACCTCTTTACATTTCCCGAAAGCCAAATCCAAAGCCTCATCAAAAGCTTCCGCTGTCTTTACCTTTGATACACCGAAACTGGACCCTTCTGCATTAGGTTTCACAAAGCAAGGTAATCCTACAGCCTTCAACAAAGCCTCTTTATCATAGGCTTTCCCGCGCAACAGCAAAACCGGATTTGTCGTCCGTATCCCAAATGCCTGCAAATAATTGGTACAAGTGTATTTATCGAATGTAAGTGCCTCACATAAAGTACTACAGGTCGAATAAGGTACCCCCATCATATCCAGATATCCCTGTAACATACCGTTTTCTCCGGGATTTCCATGAATGGTAATATACGCAAAATCAAAACTGACCTTTTTCCCCTCGCATTCAAAAGAGAAATCATTTCTATCGACGGCATACTCTTTACCGTTCCATTGTACATGCCAATCACGCCCTTTCAATATCATCAGGTATTTATTGTATCGTTCCCCGTCGATCTCTGCATACACATAATTTCCCGACTGAATGGAAATTCCGTATTCGGAAGAATTACCTCCCGCAATGACTACCACATTCTTTTTCATCAATTTTAAATTTTAAATTGCTCCCGTTGATTGAATTATTCAGATTCCCCGCAGACTTCACAGATTCCGCAGACAATATTGTAAATTTGAGATTGTAAACGAAGTATATAAATCCTCCACAAAACATGCCCCCTCCAACAGATACATCCTGTCAAAAATTGCCAATCGTCAACTAAAATCATAAATCCGTACCATTAATGAGGCCAACGGACCCGTCCCCAATCGTCAATCAAAATTCTCTACAGCTCTATAATGCCAACTGCAAAAATAGAAAGAAATCGCTAAAAATTTCATTTCTGTCCTTCCATTTTCATCTCTCAATTTTTTCCTATCTTTGCACACATTTTTCAACAAATCCGTTGACTTTTTTCATATTTTCGCAGACTCTTTGTGTACAGATACTTAAAGTATTTAAATGCATAATATAATTTTGAACAATTACGTACTTTATGAAAAAAATAACAGATCTCACACAGGGGAGCATCATCCGCAATCTTTGGATCATGGCCGTGCCATTGATATCCTCTTCCTTCATACAGATGGCTTACAGCATGACCGACATGCTTTGGCTCGGACGTCTGGGAAGCGAGGCGGTGGCTGCTGTCGGTGCTGCCGGATTTTTCGTCTGGCTCAGCAACGCGCTCTCTTACATGACGAAAACCGGTGCTGAGATCACCATTTCCCAGGCGATAGGAGCACGCGATCTCCCCCGGGCCGCGACTTATGCCAACCATGCCATTATCCTGTCCTCACTCATCGGACTAGGCTATGTCGTTTTCATTTTGATGGCTGCCGGATTTCTGATCGGTTTCTTCAACTTCGACTCGCCTATAGCGCACCAATCCGTCACTTATCTCCGGATCGTCGCTCCGGGTATTTTCTTTCAATTCAACAACAATACGTTCAGCGGCTTGTATAACGGACAAGGCAACAGCAAAACACCTTTCCGGATCACAGCCGTAGGACTACTGATCAATATCGTACTCGATCCGCTATTGATTTACGGCTACGGACCGCTCCCCGGTCTGGGTACGGCAGGAGCCGCCATTGCCACGATACTGGCCCAGTTGGTTGTCTGCCTACTCTTTGCCCGCCGTATTTTCTCCGTACATTTTCCCCTCGGAAAAATGCGGCCATTCTCCGCCTTACAAAAAAAAACCTCCGGGAGAATCATACTTTTGGGACTGCCGGTCAGTTTGCAAAGTGCATTATTTTCTATGTTTTCCTTAACACTGGCAGCACTGGCAGCCCGCTGGGGTGCAGTAGGAGTTGCCGCACAAAGCGTAGGTTCACAAATAGAAGCCCTCTCCTGGATGACAGCCACCGGATTTTCAACGGCTCTGGCTGCCTTTGTCGGTCAAAATTACGGAGCCGGAAATTACGAACGCATCCGGCAAGGCTACAAACTGACCTTGTATATTGCCGGAAGTATTGGACTTACCGCAGGCATTCTGTTTTTTGTATTCGACCGGCAAATTTTCAGTTTATTTATCCCGGAACCCGAAGCCATTGACGCCGGAGGTACTTATCTGAAAATACTGGCCCTCTCCCAGGTATTTATGGTAACGGAATTAGTTACTCAAGGTGCTTTTAACGGATGCGGAAAAACGATTCCCCCTTCCCTCTCCGGCATCCTGTTCACCGGAGCCAGAATTCCTTTGGCCTGGTATTTATGCTCCCTGCCTGCACTCGGATTAACCGGTATCTGGTGGAGTATTACCATCTCCAGCATTGCCAAAGGCACAGTTCTCCCCATATGGTATCTTTACTTCCAGAAAAAGCTCCTAAAGACCTCAAAAATTAAAGAAAAAATTCTCTAATTTTTTAGCTGATATTGAAAAAAAGGTCTAAATTTGACGTCGGTAATAGAAGCCGCCGGAATTTTGAAAAAACGAACGATCCGGGCAACTATCCGGTTTTTATTCCATTTTATAAAGAAAAACATCTTAAGTATAACACATAAAAATTATCTGAAATGAAAGTAACAGTTGTTGGAGCAGGTAACGTAGGAGCAACATGTGCAAACTGCATCGCCGAAAAAGACATTGTCAATGAAGTAATCCTTTTGGATATCAAAGAAGGTATTGCCGAAGGTAAAGCCCTGGATATGTGGGAAACCTCCCCGATCAATATGTATGACACCCGCATTAAAGGTGTTACAAACGATTACTCTGCCACTGCCGATTCGGAAGTTGTAGTCATCACTTCCGGCCTTCCCCGTAAACCGGGCATGAGCCGTGACGATTTAATCTCTACCAATGCCGGTATTGTTAAATCCGTAACTGAAAATGTAATCAAATATTCTCCGAATGCAAAAATAATCATTGTTTCCAATCCGTTGGATGTCATGTGTTATTGTGCTTATCTGGCAGCCAAAATCGATTCTTCACGTGTATTCGGTATGGCCGGAATCCTGGATACAGCCCGTTACAAATCATTTCTGGCAGAAGCGTTGAATGTTTCTCCGAAAGACATACAGGCATTATTACTCGGAGGTCACGGAGATACAATGGTACCCCTGCCACGTTATACCACAGTTTGCGGTATTCCTGTTACCGAACTGATCGACATGGAGCAATTGAAGGCCATCATCGAAAGAACAAAAGTCGGAGGTGGGGAATTGGTTAAATTGATGGGGACTTCTGCCTGGTATGCTCCGGGTGCTGCTGCCGCCCAGATGGTGGAAGCTATCATTTGCAACTCCAGAAGAGTATTCCCGGTATGTGCTCTGTTGAACGGTGAATACGGAATGGAAAATATCTACCTGGGAGTTCCGGTTATCCTCGGTAAAAACGGAATTGAAAAGATCGTTGAAGTACAATTGAACGATGACGAAAAAGAGTTATTGAAAAACTCGGCACAAGCCGTGAAGACAGTAATGAGTGTACTGGACAACATGAAAATGTTCTGATTTTAATTGAAACGGCATAACCGAAACAACCCCGGACACTGTGTACAACAGCGATATCCGGGGTTGTTTTTTATTCCGTTGTCTCCTCCGGTTTCTCCAGTAACAATTTCCGGCCCGGATAATCAATAACCGCCCGGTGAGCGATAAGGAAATCGGACCCCAGCAACCCCATCACCTTCCGGTGTACATGTTTTTGGTACATATCATTGACATAATCCAAATCGATCACCGCAATCCGTTTATCCCGCAATTTCAGTTCTCCGATACAAAACTGCCTTACACTTATTGTACGAACATCAGAAATCGAACCGGTAATTCCTCCGGATTGCAATTGCACGTCTGTTTCCTCCTCACATCCGTCAGGAAAAAACCGTCGGTCTGCCACAGTCACAGAAGCCCCGGTATCCACAATCATATCTCCCTGCTCCCCATTGATCACAACCGGAACGAGCAAATGAAAACTATCACTTTCCAATTCCACAATTTCCAGAGGTACCGTTATTTTATTATTTCTCTTACGCTGCATATTTACTTTATCGGATTTAACCACGGCGAAGATACATTTTTGCAATCAAAAAAGCGAAAATAACCAATAATTGAAATTTGAAGACGGAGAATTAAAAATTAGCATAGTTATTTCAAAAAAATATTATACTTTTGCGCATTAAATCTTCGTGGAAGAATTATTAAAGTTTAAATATAAATTAGTTAAAAATGCGAAACAAAGGAGCGATCACACTACTCACAATAGCGCTCGCGCTAGTGAGTGCTTACCAGTTGTTTTTCACTTTCAAGACATCCCAGGTGGAGAAAGCGGCCCGGGAATACGCCAATGGCGACCCCGTGAAAGAGAGAGCATATCTGGATTCTATTGCAAACCAGAACGTATATAATTTTCTGGGACTTGCCAAATTTACGTACAAAGAATGTAAAGAATTAGAGCTTCCGTTAGGCCTCGACTTACGTGGAGGTATGAATGTAACCATGGAGGTGGATGTGGTGGATGTTGTCAAAAGCTTAGCAAACAACAGTCAGGATCCGGCCTTCTTGCAGGCTATCAACGAAGCTGTAACCATGCGTACGAAAAGTCCCAAAGACTTCGTTACCTTGTTCGGGGAAGCTTTTGCCCGGATCGCACCGAATGCTCAATTGGCATCTCCGGACATTTTCGGTACCGTAGAGATGAAAGATAAAATCAAAGTCGGAGCCAGCAACAAAGAAGTGCTGGATGTCATCCGCAAAGAAGCAGAAGGAGCGATCGACAATACGTTCAATATTTTACGTACCCGTATCGACCGTTTCGGCGTAGCTCAACCCAACATCCGTAAAGCAGATATTTCCGGACGTATCAACATCGAACTTCCGGGTATCAAAGATGCACAACGGGTAAGAAAGCTCTTGCAAGGAACAGCTGCCCTGGAATTTTTCGAAACGTTCGAAAATTCCGAGTTCTATCCTCATTTGGCAGCTATCAACGAAAAACTGAGAGATATTGAAATTACCGGAGACATTCTCGGGTTGAGTAAAGATACGGTTCAGGTTACAACAGTAACCGAAGAAGTAGCTGCCGACTCCACCGATGAAGGTATCGATGCTTTGTTGAAAGCAGCCCAAGATTCAAGCTCACTGAGCAATGATGAAGCAGCTTTCCGGAAACAAAATCCGCTTTTCGCTCTCTTAAATCCGGCAGTTGCACAAAACGGAGCATTACGTCCCGGATCTACCGTAGGTTATGCCCGCTTGAAAGATACATCGGCAATCAATGCTATGTTAGCTTTACCACAGGTTAAATCTTTGATCCCACGTAACGCACGCTTGTATTGGGAAATGAAACCGGAAGGTGATTTCTTAGCGATGCATGCCATCAAAATCACTACCCGTGACGGTAAAGCACCGTTGGACGGCGGTGTCATTGTAGATGCCCGTAAATCTTTCGACGAGCAAAGCGGCGGTTCTCCTGTCGTATCCATGAATATGAACGGTGAAGGTGCCAAAGTATGGGCCCGGATGACCAAAGAAAACGTAGGACGCTGTGTCGCCATCGTATTGGACGGTTATGTATGCTCTTCTCCCGTTGTAAATACCGAAATCAAAGGAGGTAGCTCTCAGATTTCCGGACACTTCGGCGTAAAAGAAGCAGAAGACTTGGCCAACATTCTGAAATCCGGTAAATTACCGGCTCCGGCACGTATCATTGCCGACGAAATCGTAGGACCCTCCCTGGGACAGGAATCCATCCAGACCGGTATGTGGTCCTTTATCATTGCTTTCGCATTGGTATTGTTCTACATGCTTTTCTTCTATAGTAAAGGTGCGGGATTAGCTGCCGACATTGCATTGCTGGCGAACTTATTCTTCCTGTTCGGTATTCTGGCTTCCATCGGAGCGGTACTGACACTGCCGGGTATCGCCGGTATTGTGTTGACAATGGGTATGTCTGTCGATGCCAATGTATTGATATACGAACGCATCGAGGAAGAAAGACGTGCCGGAAAAGGCCTGAAACTCGCTATTAAAGAGGGATACAAAAATGCTTATTCTGCCATTATCGACAGTAACGTAACGACCTTACTGACCGGTTTTATCCTTTATTACTTCGGTGAAGGTCCGATCAAAGGTTTTGCTACGACATTGATCATCGGTATTTTCTCTTCTTTGTTCTGTGCTATTTTCCTTACCCGTTTGATCTTAGACCGGGCAGCCTCCAGAAGCGAAAGCGTACCTTTCACGACCAAACTGACACAAAACTGGTTGAGAGACCCGAAATTCCCGTTCCTGAAAAAACGCAAAATCTCTTATGTCCTTTCCGGGACAGTCGTAATCTTATCCCTTGTTTTTCTTTTCGGAAAAGGACTGGATAAAGGTATCGACTTCGTAGGTGGTAGAACCTATACCGTTACATTCGACCGTCCGGTTCAGGTGGAAGAAGTGGCTGGCAGTCTGGCAGAGGTATACGGTAGTGCGCCTGAGGTAAAAACTTTCGGAGGAGACAACCAGGTGAGAATCACCACCAAATACAAAATCGATGCAGAAGGCACCGAAGTGGATGACGAAGTTGAAACCTTGCTATACGAAGGCTTACAGCAATATTTGCCGGAAGGTACTTCCCGCGAGCAGTTCCTGGAAGTAAACCGTCAGATGTCTGAAAAAGTAGGACCCGCCGTAGCCGAAGACATCACCCGGGCAGCCATCTGGTCTGTAGTCTTCGCATTGATCGGTATATTCCTCTACATCATGGTCCGTTTCTCTCAATGGCAATACGGTGCCGGTGCCGTGATCGGCTTGGCTCACAACGTCATCATCGTAATGGGAGCATTCTCTGCTTTCTCCGGTATTCTGCCGTTCTCATTGGAAATCGACCAGGCATTTATCGCCGCTATCCTGACGGTTGTCGGATACTCGATCAATGATACCGTGGTTGTATTCGACCGTATCCGTGAATACCACAACCTATATCCGAAACGGGACGATATGGAAGTGACCGACGAAGCATTGAACTCGACCTTGCGCCGTACGTTCAACACCTCGTTATCTACCATTGTCGTATTGCTGGCTATCTTCATTTTCGGCGGTACTTCAATCAAAGGCTTTATATTCGCCTTGTTGATCGGTATTGTAGTCGGTACTTATTCTTCCTTGTTCGTTGCCACTCCGGTTTCTTACGACTTGAGACGGAGATTCGGCAAGAAAAAAGAAATAAAGAAATAAAAGACTGCATTGTCTTTGAAAGCCGCCGTTTTTTCGGCGGCTTTTTTTATATATTTGTAGAATATATCAACCCAAACATATCTTCTATGATGACTCAGCGTCCCATTTATACGGAACCGGACAATTGTCAGGATTGTTACAAATGCATCCGCGAATGTCCAGTAAAAGCGATTCGGATAGAGAATAACAAAGCTTATATTATCGCCGACCGTTGTATCTATTGCGGCCATTGCACGCAAATATGTCCGACCGGAGCCAAAAAAATACGTAATGGAGTACCCGTCGTAAAAGCAATCTTACAACAACACAAAAAAGTTATACTATCTCTGGCTCCTTCCTATGTGAGTGAATTCAGCGATATTCCGACACCGGTCCTCATACATGCAATCAAGCAGCTGGGATTCAGTGATGTCTCCGAGACAGCCCTCGGTGCAGAATTGGTTTCGGACACTGTAAACCGGTATTTGCTGGAATCTCCTCCCGGAATTTACATTTCTTCCGCCTGTCCGGTCGTCGTCGAATACATCCGGAAATATGCCCCGGAAATTCTTCCGTCCCTCACGCCGGTTTTATCTCCGCTGCTGGCACATGCACGCCTGCTGAAAAGCAAATACGGAGAAGACACAAAGGTCATTTTTGCAGGTCCCTGTATCGGTAAAAAGATAGAAGCCGACAATCATAAGGAATTGGTTCAGATCGCCATCACCTTTAAAGATCTGCGCCAATGGCTGGGAGAAGAAGGTATCGCCTTAGACGTGCCTCCTCAAAATAAGGAGAATTCGGAATTCGTACCTTACCATTCCGGAGAAGGGGCACTTTACCCGGTGGAAGGCGGTATGCTGGCCGGCATCCACGGAGATGATAAAAAAATTATCAAAATGGCGTTTTCGGGTATGGAAAACGTAAGGGATGTACTCCGTAATCTGCATCGGGAAAACCGGAAAGACAGCGTATTCCTGGAACTTCTTTCCTGCAAGGGAGGATGTATCAACGGTCCCGGAAAACTGAGCCCGTCATCGCTGGCACTCAAACGATACGAGGTTACCCGCAAAGCGGAGAAAGAGCGCCCCGCCCCGTTGGTAGCCCCCCCGGACCTCTTTGCTTGCTATAAAGCCGATCCCCAAACTGACACCGCCGATTACAGCGAGGAACAGATTGTTCAAGCCCTCTCTGCCGTCGGCAAAACATCTGCTGCCGACGAACTGAATTGCAGCGGTTGCGGATACGACAGTTGCCGCGATTTTGCCCGGGCATTGCTGGCCGGCAGAGCAGAAGAAAACATGTGTGTATCGTATATGCGTAAAATCGCTCACGATAAAGCCACCGTATTATTGCAGAAAATCCCGGCAGGTGTTATTCTGGCCGATTCCGATTTAAAGGTAGTAGATATGAACCGGTTTGCCGCCGAGCTTCTGGGAGAAGAAACATCACTGGTATACGACGCTTCTCCGGGCTTGCAAGGTGTTGCCCTGGAAGATATATGCTCCTTCCCGGGACTATTCGGAGCGGCCCTCTCAACCGGAAAAGAAATTATCGAACGGCAAATCCGGGAAAACGACAAGATATGGATGCTCTCGATATACAACATTCAGCCTCATCGCCTGGTATTCGGCCTGCTGCAAGACATGCGCGAACCTTACGGAAAAAAACAGTGGATGCTGAATAAAACGGATGAAGTGATCCGGAAACACATGGAAACCGTCCGGCAGATCGCCTGCTTACTCGGAGAGAATGCGGCCTTCACGGATACTTCCCTGAAAGCCGTAATAGAAACCCTGAAAGGTAAAGAAGAATAAGAACAATACCGTCATCCCAAACCTCAACGCCACTATGATTGCTTCTGATATTTTCATCGAGATCGATTATTACCAAAAAAACAAAGCCGGTAACAGCGTTTGCGGCGATTGTTTTATGTCCAGACGTCTGAAAGGAGAAGGACGTATTATCGGCGTACTTTCAGACGGCCTGGGAAGCGGTATCAAAGCCAGCGTGCTTTCTTCGATGACAGCTACAATGGCCATCAATTATACGGCAATGAATGAATCCATTCTCTCGACAGCCCGTTCCATTATCGATACACTTCCCCAAGATCGGGACAAACAAATCAGTTATTCGACATTCTGTATCCTGGATATCGACTGTTTCGGCAATACCAAGGTCATCGAATATGAAACGCCGGCATTCCATCTTCTCCGGAAGGGAGAATTACAGGAAGTAAGGAAGGAAAAAATACCGGTTAAACGATTGGATTTACTGGACTCTGCCATGTGGATCTCGGAATTCAAACTGGAAAAAGAAGATCGTCTGATCTTTTTTACGGACGGCATCAGCCAATCGGGCATGGGAGGCTCCCGCTTTCCGGCAGGCTGGGATAAAGAAATCCCTGACTATCTTCGGGAAATCGTCCGTTCACATCCGACGATCTCAGCCGAAGAACTGGCCCACCGTATGGTCATCCAGGCAGAAAAAAACGACGGCTATAACCTGCTCGACGATGCCAGTTGCTTTGTCATATACAACCGGACTCCCCGCAACTTACTCATCTGTTCCGGCCCGCCTTACGATCCGAAAAACGACAACTACCTAGCCGGTAAATTCAAGGATTTCAAAGGGAAAAAAGTAATTTGCGGAGGAACAACCGCCCGGATACTCTCGCGGGAACTCCATATCCCCATCGAAATCTCAACAAACGACAACGGCGATGACCTGCCTCCGACCTCTGATATGGAAGGAGTTGATCTCGTTACCGAAGGTATCCTGACTTTGAGCCAAACCGAACGCATACTCTCCGGCAAAGAAGACGACAAAAATGCAGGAGGAGCCGGCGAGTTATTCCGCCTGCTACACAACAGCGACAAAATCACATTCCTGGTCGGCACCTGTATTAACATTGCCCACCAGGACCCGACATTGCCGGTAGAACTGGAAATCCGAAGGAACGTCATCAAAAATATCAAATTTTTATTAGAGACAAAATTCCTTAAAGACGTTGAAATTAGCTATCTTTGAGCCCTGAAATTAAAAACGAGGTCATTCAATTTACGGTTTATAATTTATGAATTAGGACTATCTCTTTACGGAACCGTTCAGAGCCTGAAACAATCGTAAATTTAAAATCTAAAATCTAAAATAAAACAAAATGTTGTACGATAACTTTGCAATGCTCACCAAACGGGAGTTGCTGATCCGGATCGTCAAATTACTGAAAGAGGATGAGTTAGTTACAAAGCTAAAATACCTGCCGGTCGAAATGCGCCCCCGCAATAAAAAACCGGTAAGATGTTGTGTCCATAAAGACCGCTACATTCTCAAACACAAAATCATTTCCATTCTCGGCTTTGAAATCAAAGACGAAGAAATCGATTTGATTCACTTGTCGGAATTTGCCCGCATGGCCATGGCCAACAAAAACACGAAAGAAAACATTTTGTCGGTTGTGCACGAGGCCTGTAGTGCCTGTATCCAATCCCAGTATGCGGTTACCAACCTCTGCCGGGGATGCGAGGGACGTCCCTGTGTCATGAACTGTCCCAAAGCCGCCATTTCTTTTAAAGGCGGTAAAGCTTCGATCAGCACCGAAGATTGTGTCAGTTGCGGACTGTGTCAGAAAGTATGTCCCTATCACGCCATTGTATACACCCCTGTACCGTGCCAGGAAGCTTGCCCGGTAAATGCAATCGACAAAGACGAAGAAGGAATCGAACACATCGACAAAAGCAAATGCATCTATTGCGGAAAATGTATGCAAGCCTGTCCTTATGGCGCCATTATGGAACGTTCGAAGATCATCGACATACATAAAACGATGACCCACCCCAATAAAAAAATCGTTGCCATTCCGGCTCCTGCCATATACGGGCAATTCAATGCTTCTCCGGGACAGATCCTATCCGCCATCAAGCAAATCGGTTTCGATGACGTCATCGAAGTTGCTTACGGAGCCGAGGTCACAGCAGCTAACGAAGCCCAAGAGCTGAAAGAACGTTTGGCTGAAGGTGTGACATTTATGACGTCCTCCTGCTGTCCGGCTTATACCGGCTGGGTAGACAAACACGCTCCCATGCTGAAACCTTATGTGTCGGATACCCGAAGCCCGATGGTTTATGCCGCACGATACGCCAAAGAAAAGTATCCGGATGCGGAAGTTGTATTTATCGGTCCCTGTCTGGCCAAACGTTATGAAGCCGAATCGGTCCCGGAAGTGGATTATGTCATGAGCTTCGAAGAGTTGGGCGCTTTTATGGTAGCCTACGACATAGATGTCGCCAACTGTGGGGAGAAAGAATTAAGCAGCGAAGTGACACGCTTCGGTCGCGGCTTTGCCCAGGCAGGAGGTGTTCGCCAGGCAATTGCCAATGCCGTCGGAGACGAAGTCACCACGACAGCCATCGAAGGACTCGATAAAAAAAATCAGGGTTTACTCAAAGCCATGATCAAAAGACCGGAAGCCAACTTTATAGAAGTCATGGCCTGTGACGGCGGATGCATCAACGGCCCCTGTTCATTAGCCCCCTTGACCCTCGCCAGACGGCAAATCAAAAAAATACTATAACTTTATTGTAAAGACAGAACAAAAAAGTAAAGCTTTAAATAAGCCGCATATCTTCTAAAGTCGGCTAGTTAAGAATTCTTTTTATATAAGAGCCCGGTGCAATGCCGGGCTCTTTCCATTCAACTCATTCCATTTATATCTTATCATTTAATTTACATAGCAAATAGTTAGTACAAATACATTGTCATTTAAATAAATTGTATATATTTGTTAATATTTACATATTAATTCAAATACAATAGTATGATCATAAAAAGAACTCATTTGGCAAATAATTCCAATATCAGTTATTGGGGAATATTAATTTTGGGAATAGCACTAATGTTCTCCTGCCAGGAAAAAGAATTTAACACATTTGCACCGACCGGTTCCGGCATGCCAAATACCGGCATACTCGACATACTGCAACGCGGCTCCTTTGAAACGGATGCCTTTATTACGGAATGGACCGTACCTAAGGACTCCCTGATCGCCTTTACACTGGATACCAACCGACAATACAACTGCATTATTGACTGGGGGGATAACAGCGATTTAACAATGATATTTCATAAGTCCGATTACTACCGGGCACAACATAAATATGCCGCTACAGCGACCTATCGGATAAAAATTCTGGGTATTTTCCCTCAATTAAATATTCAGGAAAATTGTAAGCCTTATTTATACCAAATTATCCAATGGGGAAATGTAAGTTTTCAAACCCTTGCTTTGGCATTCTTTAAATGTGAAAACCTCTATTCCATTGCTGCCGGTATTCCTAATTTAGAAAGCTATTCTTCAACCTTTAGTCATTGTACTGGATTGATGACATTGCCGGATGGACTGTTCAGCAATTGCACCAAAAGCAAATCTTTTCCTATGACATTTTCCAATTGTACCAATCTAAAAAGTCTGCCTCCCCGTTTATTTAAAGATTGTTATAACGCGGAAAATTTCGCAGTAACCTTTCAAAATACAGGACTAATCTCTTTACCACAAGGATTATTCGAAAATTGCTCCAAAGTAACAAACTTTACTTTCACTTTTGGAAACTGTAAAAACCTGACAACTTTACCAGCCGATTTATTTTCATATAGTCCCAATGTTACATCTTTTATGAGAACTTTCTCCTCTTGTAATAATCTTTACACAATTCCAATTTCTTTATTTGATAACTGTAAAAATGTCACAAATTTCAGTTACACTTTTTCTGGATGTAGTTCTTTGACCGGAACTACTCCCACAACAGGTAATCTAAAACTATGGGACAGAGCCGGGCAACCCGGTTATCCGCCGACAATCAATGGAACCAAATGTTTCGGAGGATGTCTGAATATAACGGACAATATTCCTGCTGACTGGCAATAAAATTCTAAATCCCCTGAAATAAAGATTTAAAACTCAAAAAAGAAGTCGGTAAAAATTGCAAATTTACAATTTCCGGGAAAGGGCGGATTTTTGATTTTTCGGCAAAAATAGTATTTTTGTTGACATAAATTATGCCTATGTTTTCTTCATTGTTAAAGTTTCCTTTGACAGATCCGGTGCTGATATTTTCGGTGATCCTGTTCATCATCCTCTTGGCACCGATTATCCTGCATCGCTTTAAAATACCCGATCTTATCGGCCTTATTCTTGCCGGGGCTCTTATCGGACCGAACGGTTTAGGCATCATGGCGCGGGACAGCAGCATTGAACTGTTCGGTAAAGTCGGACTTTTATATATCATGTTTATTGCCGGCTTGGAAATCGATCTGGCGGATTTAAAGAAAAATTACAGCCGGGGGGTCTATTTCGGTTTACTCACCTTCCTGATCCCAATGGGAATGGGAACGGCTGCCGGAGTATATTTATTGCAACTGTCCTGGCCCAGTTCGGTATTATTGGCCAGTATGTTTGCTTCGCACACCCTGATGACCTATCCGATTGTGAGTAAATACGGAGTAACCAAAAACCGGGCGGTTAACGTTTCAATCGGGGCTACGGTGATTACCTGCCTGCTCGCTTTATTGGTGCTGGCAGTGATTGTCGGAATGTCTACCGGAGAAATCAACGGTAATTTCTGGTGGCGGCTTTCTTTATCTACGGCGATATTCGTAGCCGGCATACTCCTCCTTTTTCCCATTCTGGGACGTTGGTTTTTCAAACGCTATGAGGACAGCATTGCCCAGTATATTTTTGTCCTGGCATTGGTATTTATGGCTTCCTTCCTCTCAAAACTTGCCGGCCTGGAAGATATTATCGGTGCATTCCTGGCAGGATTAGCGTTAAACCGGCTGATTCCGAACACTTCGGCATTAATGAGCCGGATCGAATTTGTCGGGAATGCACTTTTTATTCCTTTTTTTCTGATCGGTGTCGGTATGTTGGTCGACTACCGGGTATTTATGAACGGCTGGGCTTCCCTGTGGGTGGCTTTCATCATGTGTCTGGTAGCTACATTGTCCAAATGGCTGGCAGCCTATATTACGGAAAAGACCCTGCACTATACCCGGGACGAAGGGCGTTTACTGTTCGGCTTGTCGAATGCCCAGGCGGCAGCGACATTGGCAGCCGTACTGGTAGGCTATCAGGTCGTCCTGGGGTGGACCCCGGAGGGGGAAGCCATCCGCTTACTGGATGAGAATGTATTGAACGGTACCGTCGTGATGATATTGGTGACTTGTACCATTGCTTCTTTCGTCACCCAAAGGGGAGCGCAGAATGTAGCAATCGCCGACATATCTGCAGAGGAATTGTCCGGAGAAGAAGATACCGGGGACAAAATCCTGATTCCTTTGAGCAATGCTGAAAATGTGGAAGAACTGATCACCTTAGGGACAACGGTGAAACCCCGGAAATGCAAAGCGATGATGATGGCGTTGAGCATTATTAAATCGGATAGCAACGACCTTTCCGCGGAGAAAAGATCACAGGCTCTACTGGATAAAGCGGCGAAGACGGCAGCAGCTTCCGATCATGCGATTCAGGGATTGATGCGTTACGATATCAATATTGTAAACGGGATAAAAAATGTCGTTAAGGAGCATAAGATAACCGATATCGTATTGGGATTACGAAAAGAAAGTGATATCTCGGATACCTTTCTGGGAAATTTAACGGAAGGCGTCCTGACCAAGTGTGCGACAACGACGATGATATACCGTCCGGTACAGCCTTTATCGACGGTAAAACGCTACATCGTTTTAATACCTCCCGATGCGGAAAAAGAAATCGGTTTCCCGTATTGGCTGATCCGGGTGTGGAATTTGAGTAAGAACACCGGAAATAAAATTGTATTTTACGGCAATTACTCTGTATTGTCCATACTACAGGAAGTACAACGGAAACACCGTATTGTAGCCGAATTTAATGAGTTTTCCAATTGGGACGACTTTCTGGTCGTATCCCGGGCCATTCATCCCGACGACGCCTTGATTGTCGTGATGAGCCGGAAAAACTGTCCTTCTTACTTGCGACAAATGTCGCTGATACCCAATTATCTGAATAAATACTTTCAAACCAACAGTTGCCTGTTGATTTATCCGGTACAAATGGGTATAGGAGAAGAGGAAACCGACACGTTCCGCAGTATCTCCATGGTATATCACTCCGAAGGAGAGAATCTGGCCAACGTTCTCGGACGTTTGTTTAAGCGAAATAAATAGAATTATTCAGACAGACCGGACCCGCAGATTCTGTTGATCCCATAGATTGATTTTAAATTGTCTGATAAACGAATCCGTTGTCAGATTTATCGAATCTAAAATCGTAAATCCAATTGACCAAATCTGCGGGCCCGGCATGAAGTTAATCTTCGTAACGCACGATCGTCTGTTCACGATCGGCTCCGACAGATACGATTTTCACCGGTACTCCGGTCTGCTCCTCGATAAAGCTGACATAAGCATTAAACTCTTCCGGGAATTCGTCTTCGGATGTCATCCGTGTCATATCTGTTTTCCAACCGGGGAATTCTTCATAAACCGGCTTGATATCGTCATTGATCTCATAGGGAAACTCATCCGTCACTTCTCCGTTGATCTCATAGGCAACACAAGCTTTCACCGTCTCGAAGGAATCGAGCACATCACTCTTCATCATAATCAACTGAGTCACACCATTGATCATAACAGCATACTTCAACGCCACCAGATCGAGCCATCCGCAACGACGGGCACGTCCCGTTACCGAACCGAATTCATGGCCCAACGTAGACATAGCCTTACCCAGATCATCGAATAACTCAGTCGGGAAAGGCCCGCTGCCGACACGCGTACAATAGGCTTTGAAAATACCGTATACTTCTCCGATCGCTTTCGGAGCGATACCGAGTCCCGTACAGGCTCCTGCACAAATTGTATTGGAAGAAGTCACAAAAGGATAAGAACCGAAATCAATATCCAGCATCGTTCCCTGAGCGCCTTCCGCCAGAACATTTTTACCCTCTTTCAACAGGTTATTGATAACGTGCTCACTGTCTATCAAACGGAATTGCCGCAGATAGTCGATGGCCTGAAACCATTCTTTTTCCAGTTCTGTAATATCGTAAGTATAGTTCAATGCTTTCAGCATCGTTTCGTGACGGGCTTTAGCACGGGCATATTTCGCTTCAAAATTATGCAGGATATCTCCTACCCGGACACCGTTACGGCTCACCTTGTCCGTATAAGTCGGTCCGATACCTTTACCGGTAGTACCGATTTTGGCATCTCCCTTGGCTGCTTCATTTGCAGCATCGAGCATGCGATGAGTAGGCAAAATCAAATGTGCTTTTTTAGATATACAAAGTTGCTTCCGGATATCATGTCCGCTGGCAGCCAGGCTTTCAGCTTCCTGTCTGAAAAGCACCGGATCCAACACCACTCCGTTTCCGATAATATTCATTTTTCCGCCCTGAAAGATTCCCGAAGGGATAGAACGAAGGATATATTTTTCTCCGTTAAATTCCAACGTATGACCGGCATTCGGCCCTCCCTGAAAACGGGTTATCAAATCATATTTCGGTGTCAGCACATCCACTACCTTGCCTTTTCCTTCATCACCCCATTGTAATCCAAGTAACACATCTACTTTCATCTGTATTCGTTTAGTTACGACTGCCGGAACAGTCCCGGTTTATAAAATTCCACATCGTTACACGTTTTCCTCCTGAAAAACGCAAACGTACAAAGGTAGCTTTAAAAATCGAAAATTGGAAATCAGAAACTGAAAATTAATGACTCTTTTGGCATTCTTTACAGAGTCCGTAGATATACAATAAATGATGGTGGACGGAAAATCCGCATTTGTCCTTTACACTCTCTATCGCCTCATCGATATGTATATCCGTCAGTTCTTCCACCTTCCCGCAATGCAGGCACACCAAATGCTCATGCGGGGTAATGTCGTATGTAGGTTCAAACAAAGACATATTATTCTCAAAGCGATGTTTGACGATCAGATTGCAATCCAGCAACAACTGTAATGTGTTATATACCGTTGCCAGACTGACCCGGTAATTTTTACGCAGCATCGCTTCAAACAAAGACTCTACATTAAAATGTCCCGGATGGATGTAGATTTCCTCCAATATGGCATAGCGCTCGGAAGTTTTACGCAGTCCTTTTTCCTGCATATAAGCTGTAAAAATATCTTTTACGGTCTTCACCTTTTCCATTTCGTTCGGCATATTCTCAACTTTCGATATTTTCTACCCTTACTACTTTTTCCACTCCCTTCAAAGCGGAAATTTTACTGATCAACCGATTCAAGTCCTGTGTATTATGAACATACACATGAATCATCCCCTCAAAAACGCCGTCTTTGGTCTCGAAATGCACCACCCGCATATTTACTCCGCTTTCTTTTGATATCACCGTCGTAATATCACTGACCATCCCGACCCGGTCAATCCCAGACAATTTCAGGATCGCCTGGAAAGACATCACCTTCTGGGTGACCCATTTCACCGGCACAATTTTATCCCCGTAACTGGACATCAAGCGAATCGCTTCCGGGCATTTACGCTTATGTACCGTCACCTTACCGCCGATATTCATACCCACCACATCATCCCCCGGTATCGGACTGCAACAGGGAGCGATGACGATATCCGTATTCGTATCGGTAATTCCCAACTCTTCGTTCCGCTTGATTTTTTTCCCTTCGTTATCCTTATCGCTCCACAAGAATTGGAGAGTCCAATATTTCATAAACCGGTTTTCGTTTTTCTTCTTCAGCTCCTTCAACAATTGTTCCCGGACACCGGTATCTTTCGACAATTGGATATATAAATCGTCTTTATTCGTCAACTTCAGAAAAGCCAACGCTTTTTTCAAGGGTTCCGATGTCGGCGGCAGATTCGCCTCTTTCACCATTCCCTCGAAATAAGCAATTCCCTGCCGGATGGCTTCTTTTCTCTCTTTCTTAAAAACAGCATCGATATGTGACCTTGCTTTGGCCGTGATGACAAAATCCAACCACTCTTTCTGGGGCGTCTGCTTATCACTTGTCAGGATCTCAACCTGATCGCCACTCTGTAATTTATAACTCATCGGTACCAGGCGGTGATTGACTTTCGCCCCAATACAGGTATTACCGATCTCTGTGTGTATCTCGTAAGCAAAATCCAAAGCAGTAGCTCCCTTGGGTAAGGTCTTCATATATCCTTTCGGAGTAAATACCCGGATTTCTTTCGTATACAAATTCAGCTTAAACTCGTCCAGAAATTCAAGGGCATCCGAATCAGGTTGCTCCAGCATCTCTTTTATGCTCGCCAGCCATTTGTCGAGCTCTGAATTACCTTCTCCCCCTTCCGTCTTATATTTCCAATGGGCTGCCCATCCCTTCTCTGCAATCTCGTCCATACGCTGCGAACGGATCTGCACCTCAAACCACTGCCCTTCAGGGCCCATAACCGTCAGGTGTAAAGCCTCATAGCCGTTAGCCTTAGGCGTACTTATCCAGTCGCGGATACGCTCCGGCTTCGGCCGGTATAAATCCGTAATCAGGGAATAAATATTCCAGCACTGCCACTTCTCCGGTTGCTCCGGCTTAGGAGTAAAAACAACCCTTACGGCCAATAAATCGTAAATCTCATCAAAGCTGATATTCTGTTTCTGCATCTTCAACCATACGGAATATACACTTTTCGTACGTGCTGTAAGCGTATATTCGTATCCGTTCCTATCCAGGCTTTCCCGGATCGGACCGACAAAATTTTCCAGCAGATCGGAAAACTCCCGGTGATAAACGGCTATTTTGCGGGCAATTACCTCATACTCTTCCGGGTGCTCGTACTTCATGCTCAAATCTTCTAACTCCGTTTTGATCGCATGTAATCCCATACGATGAGCCAAAGGCGCATAAATATATAGTGTTTCCCCGGCAATCTTCACCTGTTTGTGTTCCGGCATGGACTCCAGCGTCCGCATATTGTGAAGGCGGTCGGCGATCTTGATCAGAATCACCCGTACATCATCCGCCAATGTCAGTATCATTTTCCGGAAACTCTCGGCCTGTTTACTACTGTCGGCTCCCATCACCTCACTGATCTTGGTCAATCCATCGACCAGCGAAGCTATCTTCGGACTGAAAAGGCTCGCGATATCATCCACCGTATAGTCCGTATCCTCCACAACATCATGAAGCAAAGCCGCAACGACCGATTTAGTTCCCAGCCCGATTTCTTTGGCTGCGATACGGGCTACAGCTATCGGATGCAGGATATAAGGCTCTCCGGAACGTCGTTTTACACCGCTATGCGCTTCATTCGCAAAATCAAAAGCTTTTCGGATCAATTGCCGGCTTTCCTTCGACGTCCCGGGACGCAGGTTCGCCATCAAATCTTCAAAAGCATTTTTTATCAATTCCTGCTCTGTCATGCTATTCCTATTAGTCCTCAAACCAACGTTTTAATTGCAGATTTCAGATGAAACGAATCTGATAACAAACCAGATTGTCAAGCAATTTAAAATCTAAAATCTAAAATTTACAATCTACATAAACCTTTTAATTGCAGATTACAGATTGAACACACAATACAACCCCGCAAAAAGAAATCGTAAATCAAAAATCGTAAATCGTAAATCAAAAATCTACAATAAAACCCCTTTATCTCGTAAATATATAAAATATAAACCAAAAGCGGAAAACTCTGCTTCCAAATCCCGCATCCTTCTTAAATTTCTATTTGTTCGGCCCGGAGTTCTTCTCCCATAAACAAACCGGCCATCCGCTCAAACAATTCCGTCTTTTCCGTAGTCAGATAATGCCGGTTGCCCTCCGCCGACAAACGTTCTTTCATTTCCGGATGCCGCAAAAGGTAATCTTTCAGGCTATCTGCTACGATATGTCCCTGCTCCACCAATTTCACGTGAGCAGGTAAATAACGCAAAATAAGAGACCGTAACAAAGGATAATGCGTACATCCCAGAATGACGGTATCGATCTGCGGATCGGCCGTCATAAGTTCCGCAATATATTTCCGGACAAAATAAACGGCCCCTTCATCTGCCAACTCATTATTCTCGACCAAAGGCACCCACATCGGACAAGCTACCTGGGTAATCCGAAAAGCTTCTTTACCGTACAATTTTTCGATCTCCAGCGGATAGGATTCCGAGGCTACGGTTCCCTTCGTTGCCAGGATTCCGACATGCCCGTTCCGGGTAAAGGAAGCCAAAGCCTCGACACTCGGCCGGATCACACCCAACACCCGCCGCGTAGCTTCCATGCGGGGTAAATCTACCTGCTGAATCGTACGCAAGGCTTTTGCCGACGCCGTATTACAGGCAAGGATCACCAGGGGACACCCCATACCGAACAACTTGCGGACGGCCTCCAGGGTATAGCGGTAAACCACCTCGAACGAACGGGTTCCGTAAGGCGTACGGGCATTATCTCCCAGATAGATATAATCATACTCCGGCAAAACCCGTACAATCTCTTTCAATATCGTCAGGCCTCCGTAACCGGAATCAAAAACGCCGATGGAATTTCTGTCTGTCATACCGGATTTCAATATAAAAAACAGACACCCGCAGTATCTCTATTTTAAGACCTTACGGGTGTCCGACTAATTTTTAAAATTATCGTGAATTTCAAAATTCAGGATCGCATACACTTCAATTTTCTCGGCATCCGGCAGGATGGATAAATTGCAGTTATTACTGGATCCCCAATTTTTTCTTTACTAAAGGCAATATATCTTCCGATGTTTCGGATGCAAACAAAATAGCTCCGGAACTCATATCGAAAATATAAGTAAAACCGTTCTCTTTGGCCACCTCTTTAATAGCGTTGGTTGCTTTTGTCATCACCGGTTCGAACAATTCTTCCCGTGTTTTTTGCAACTTATTCATAGCCAATTCTTCAAACTTCTGTATCCGCTGACCCAATTCATTAATTTCCTGCTCTTTAGAAGCCAGGATAATTTCTGAGTAAGTCTTTTGGTTTTGTGTATATTCCACAATCAATTTCTGATATTGATCGCGCAGATTCTGGCTTTCCTTTTGTACCTCTGCTTGCTGAGCTTCCAAATCTTTCTGGGCCTGGGCCATCTCAGGCATTGCAGCCACCAGCTTACTGCTCTCGATATGTCCCAGTTTAAGCGGTTTTTGCTGAGCAGACAAACTCATTGCAGCCACCATAAAAGCGGCCAGTAACAACCATTTCATTGTATTCTTCATTTTCTCTATTTTTAATTAACCAATTTCTAATTGCAAAGTCTCATTCCTCACTTTTCTCTGCTGTCGAATATCCTAACTTGCGCAGGACATTTTTACTTTTATCCAGTTTAGGATCGTAATAAATCACCGAATTATCGGCTGAAATATCAATAACAACCCCGAAATTCCCCTCTTTGGCCACATCCCGGATCACGTCCAGCACTTCGTCCTGAATCGGTTTGATCAATTCCTCACGTTTCAGGAAAAGCTCCCCGTTCGGTCCGAAATAATTCTGTTGCAATACGCGGGCTTTATTCTCTTTCTCCGCTATTGCCTTTTCCCGTTGTTCGCGCATCGTCGGTGTCAGAAACACCCGTTCCGAATTATATTTGTCGCGCATTTCCGTAATCTCCGCATACAAAGCGTCGATATCGGCCTGCAACTTCCGGGAATATTCGTCCAACTCCTGCTTCGCCTTGGCGTAATCGGGAATATGCTCCAGGATGTAATCCATATTAACGAAAGCATAGCGGCTTTGTGCCATTCCCATACCCGTAATACAGGACAAAAATAGTAAAATAATTATGGTTTTCAATTGTATCATGCAAATTGAACGCTGAAAATTATTTATAATTAATGTCAAAACTCCTGACCCAATACAAAATGGAACTGCGAACCGGCTGCTCCCGGACGTCCCGGAACTTCGTCGAAACCGTATCCCCAGTCGATACCGAGCAATCCGAACATCGGCAGGAATACCCGCAGGCCGACACCGGCAGAACGGTACAGATTGAACGGCTCGAACTCTTTCAGCTCATACCAGGAGTTTCCGGCTTCCAAAAATGCCAGGGCATAAATCGTTGCCGACTGTGCCAGAGAGATCGGATAACGAACCTCCATGGTCCACTTGGAATAAAGACTGGCATCCGCAGCATTCGGAGCAATAAAGTTTGATCCGGCATTTGTCAACGAACCGTTCTGATACCCCCGTAAACCGATGTATTCACGTCCGTACAGGCTATAACCGGACATTCCGTCACCTCCCATCTCGAAACCTTCGAACGGAGAACGCTTGTGTTTGTTGTAATACCCCAGATAACCGTACTGAACGCCGGCATACAATACCAGTTTCTCGTTTCTGTCCAAAGGCATAAACGTTTTACCGATAAATTTCCATTTGTGGTATTCAATCCATCTGTAACGGTTTTTCTCCTCCAGGTTCGATTTGTCGTAATCGATACCGTCAAACCAGGAATAAGGCAAAGTAAAGGATAGCCCGAAAGTAAAATCACTTCCCTTACGGGTATACAACGGATTATCGATAGAACTCCGCTTCAACTGGAAAGCAAACGACAAATTGTTGGAATTACCGTTACTGAAAATATAGTACGGCCAGTTCTTCAAATGATAACGCTGATAGGATACCTCCGTATACATTGTGAAAAAGTCATCCGGCCACTTGATTCGCCGTCCCAATCCGACACTCACGCCGAAAGTCGTCATCAACTGACTGTCGTCATACATGTCTTTTGAATTGTTGACATAATAGGAATGGTTATAATAGCTGGAAGAGTAACCGGTCTGACGGGAATAATAAGCAGACACACTCAACGAATTGGGTTTCCGTCCTCCCAGCCAGGGCTCCCGGAAAGAAGCACTGAACGAGGTATAATATTTACCGTTCGTTTGAGCTTTCAGGCTCAATGTCTGTCCGTCCCCTTGCGGCAAAGGCCGGTAAGATTCCCAGTTAAAGATATTCCGGATAGAGAAATTCGTAAAAGTCAACCCCAGCGAACCGATGATCATACCGGCACCCCAACCACCGGACAATTCCACCCGGTCATTGGCTTTTTCCACAACACTGAAAATTACATCTGCCGTACCGGCTTCCGGATCAGGTTTTACATCCGGTTTGATCTGCTCCGGATCGAAATGTCCCAGATTCGCCAATTCCCGGTAACTACGCATGACGTCTTCCCGGCTGAACAATTCCCCCGGATAGACATACAACTCACGACGGGCTACATGCTCGTGCGTACGGTCGTTGCCTTTGATGATTACCCGGTTGATCGTAGCCTGCGGACCTTCAAAAATACGGATTTCCACATTGATCGAATCATTGCCGACAACTGTCTCTACCGGTATTGCCCGGAAAAACAGATAACCGTTGTTCACATACAATTTATTAACCGCCGTATTTTCATCGTCGTTCAGACGTTCGTTGAAATATTTCTTATTATAGACATCCCCTTTCTGGATATTCAGAATACGGGAAAGACGCTCCGAATCATATACCGTATTACCTACCCACGTGATATTGTTGTAATAATATTTCTTGCCTTCCTCCACATTGATATAAATCTTCACCCGTTTGGGAGAAATCTGTACCACGCTGTCTGACAATATCATGGCATCCCGGTATCCCTTCTCATTATACTTATCCAGCAAGTTGTATTTATCGTCCTCGTAACTTGCTTCAATGTATTTCGACGATTTGAAAAAATTCACCAAAGATTTCTCCCGGGTTTTCTTCATGGCCCGTTTCAACACCGAAGCCTTTATCTCCTTATTACCGTTAATGACAATATCCTGAATTTTAATCTTGTTATTCCTTTCTACGATGACATCCAGAATCACAAAGTTGTCCTTTTCCGGATCGTCGCGCTGGAGAGCTTTGATACTGATATTGTAAAATCCTTTTTCCTTGAAATGCTTTTCAACGATATGCTTCAAATTGGTGATCATATTATCGGTCACCTGCGTACCGGGAAGCGGATTGATCTTTTCTTTGATCTTATTTTCTTCCGACTTTTTCAAGCCGATATAATTGATTTTCGACAATTTCTGCCTTTCCTGCAAATGTAAAATCAAATAAGCTTTACCATCGACCACTCTATCGATAAAAAAACCGACGTCCGAGAAAAGACCGTTACTATACAAGCGTTTAATGGCTTTCGTGATCTCGTCTCCGGGCAATTTAATCTCCTGGCCGACCTTCAATCCGGCCAATTGAACCAAAGTTTCCGGATCATAGTGATCGGCAATACCCGTTACTTCTATGCCTCCGATTTCATACGTTTTAGGTGAAGAATAGTAAACTTCCGGCTGCACAATGGAATCGGTTGTTTGCGCCATTATTCCACTACCACACAAAAAGGTTATTATAAAACAAAGAATTACCCTCTTTATCATTTGTATTATTGTTACCAAGTATTATCTATTTTACAAACCTCCCACTTCTTTTTTCAAAGATCCGCCCCGCTTTATTTTCCGGCATTTCCGGCTTTCAACTGCTCTCCCGTCATGCCAAACCGCCTCTCGCGCAACTGAAAATTACGAATTGCCAAATATAAATCATCTTTTTCAAAATCAGGCCAAAATTTATCAATAAAATAAAATTCCGTATAAGCACACTGCCACAACAGGAAATTACTCAACCGGCATTCTCCGCTGGTACGGATCAATAAATCCGGATCCGGAATGCCTGCCGTAGTCAGATAAGTAGCAAACAAAGACTCGGTTATTTCATCGACATCTCCGATTTTTCCCGATCGGCAGGCTTCAGCTATTCTACGAGCCGCTTCCGTTATTTCCCAGCGGGCACCATAGCTCAGCGCCAACACCAACTTCACCCCGTCATTTGCAGCCGTCTTTGCCTCCAGCTCCCCTAATTTCTGACGTACCGTCTCCGGTAAATCAGCGACATTTCCGATCACCAGCACTTTTACATGTTTCTCCATCAGGTCCGGCGTTTCCCGGATAATCGCATCAACCATCAATCCCATCAACGCATCGACTTCCGCTTTAGGCCGGTTCCAGTTTTCAATCGAGAAAGTATATAATGTCAGGTATTCCAGCCCGATCTCCCCGGCAGCCTCTACAATCCGCCTGACAGTCTCCACTCCTTTCTGATGCCCATAGACACGCTCCAAACCTCTCTCCTTCGCCCACCTTCCGTTTCCATCCATGATAATTGCCACATGCCGCGGCATTTTTTCATCCGTCATAAGTAGCCTGAATTATTAATAATATACTTTAAACACTCCGATCCCCTTTCAGATTTCAAATTGCAGATTATACCAACCAGCCAACCCGGCAAAATAAAATCGTAAATCATAAATCGGATTATACATCGAATACAATATTTTTCCGTTTACAATCAAATCAATATCCCCAGCAAACCGGATCAATCGGAAAGCGGTAAGTCAGTGTTACCCCTCCGACAAAAAACCAGTCCTTATTGAAAATAAAGTTCGTTTCCCCTGTCTTCCAAAGATCTTCCAAATCGTCTAATTTATCCGTAAACAATTTCCGGCAGCCCCATTCTACCCCACAGGATACAGGACCCCATAAATTAAACTTCACTCCTACGCCGAGCGGTATACTGATACTCCCGGCATCTCCGGCACTCAAAAAACCGATCCCCGCATAAATGTATGGCGACCATAAAGAAGATTTATCGACTTTAGGAACCATAAAACTCCGGAAATTAAATTCTCCCACAAGATTTAAATCCCGGATATTGGCTTTAAAACCGGTGGGATAAATTACCCCGTGATTATCCGGCAATATGACATTTTTAATATCAATGCGCGAAAAGCCGGCATTCAGCCTCAAAGCAAAACGGTCGTTCAGATTATAACGGTATAATCCGCCGAAATACCCTTGCGTAAACTTAAAATGATGGGACGGATTATATTCACCTAAATAATATCCACCGCCTCCCATGATCCCAATTTCCGCTCCGGGCTGACTAAAACCGTCCAAAGATAACAACAATAGCAGGAAAAGCGAAAAGTGAAAAGTGAAAAAACGGGTAATAAACACAAAAAGTGTTGGCCGTTTTTTCATTTTCCGATGCTCAAATGCCGCTTTTTCGTTATTTTTCATTTTTCATTCTCTATTTTCCATTCCGGATATCTCCTCCCCATCCCAATTTATCCCGTAATGTCTCATAATAATCGTGTCCCGGTAACTTTACGACATTAATCTTGAAATCACCGGTCGTAATCTCGATCTCACAATCGTCACTCATTCGTTCGAGCCGGGAATCCAGACTCAACATAAAATCACCTGACCGTCCTTCCACCTTCAGCCGGATAACGGCCGTATCGGGCACCACCAGCGTCCGCATTGTCAGATTGTGCGGACATACCGGCGTCAAAATAATATTCTTACACGCCGGACTCACAATCGGCCCTCCCCCACTAAGCGAATAGGCTGTTGAACCGGTCGGCGTCGCAACGATCAAGCCGTCCGCCCAATAAGTCGTCAGATAAATATCTCCGATATAAGCATGGATTTTCAGCATAGACGAACTGTCCGTCTTGTGTACTCCGACCTCGTTCAGTCCGTAAGTAAACCCCGGAAAATTGCCTCCTTTCACTTTCAGTCCCAATACATCCCTCGGTTCCGTATCATACATACCCCCACAAATATATTCGACGGCTTCGTCTACCTCATCGACCGAAATATTAGCCAGAAAACCGAGCCGCCCCGTATTCATCCCCAGTACGGGAATACCACTGTCTCTCACATAAAGCACGGCATCCAGGAAAGTTCCGTCTCCTCCGATACTCAGCAGCAAAGCCGTATCTTCCCGCGGAAAATCAGACTGCCGGTACAATTGGCGGAACCAATCCCTGCAACCGAAATGTTCCGCCAAAAAAGCAGCGAACCCCACTTCACAATCGAGCGCAATACCTTCCGCTTTTATACGGCATAACATCTTCTCCAGGTACGGAAAAAACTCATCCTGAATCGTTTTTCCATAAATAGCAATGCTTCTCCCGTTCATTCCTTTCCTTTTACAAGATCCGAATCTTCTGTGCCTTTTTCCTCCGGTTTTTCCGGGTATAAACGTCCGAACCCCATACTCAACCGCTGAATTTCCTGTTCCAGGGCCGGATATAATTTTTGGCAAAGTACATCTAACTCCCTCGATACCTCATTCGGTATATAACGATAGCAACGGTATATACGTAACATGTGCCTAAGTTCTGCACAAATTTGTAAAGCATCGTCCAACAACACAATAGCCTGACGGCGCGACGCCGCAAGCCGGCTTTCAGAAACGGAACACAACAATTGCAGGGCAGCACGCCGCATCTGGATATAAACGCTGTTTGCTTTCACATCCGGTATATACCGGAATATTTCCTGCACCAAATGCCGGGCCTCCTTCCAAAGCCGCCACCCGCTTAAATTCACATCATCACCCATAATCAAATACTTCGTGTCCGCATATCTGAAAACTCCATTTTTCAACGCAATAAAGATACAACTTTTTGGAGATTACGAAGGAAAATCAATGAAAAGTAAACGAATTTTGATTTTCGTTAGTCCACCAGACAGATTTATGATTTATGATTTACGATTGTAGATTACAGATTGTAGATTACAGATTGTAGATTACAGATTCAACACACAATCCGACCCGGCAAAAAAGTAAAGTCGTAAATCAAAAATTACACATTGAGTCCGTCCCAGTGTGTAATTTTCGGCAAAGTGCAGGCTTAATTATAAGCCGGTTTTACAAATCTTTCAGCAGTTCTTTCATACCGTGTACATCCCGGGAGGGACTGTCTTCAGCAACCCTTCTCCGCTCATAGCCGTATTCGCTGGTATTGGTAACATATGCTTCCCGGAAACCCAAATTACGCGCACGCTGCAAGGCATTCTCCGCATCTTCCCTTCTATTGTAGCGTCCGGTACAATAACGGTAGCTTCCATCCTCCACCTCATAAACATCCATTTCCCGGATACCGTTGAATTTCGACATATCGAGCACCTGATTGACAGACATCAGCACCACCGTATAGGCACTACGCCTCACGGCCATTTCCGTATCCCGGGGTTTTTCCAGATAACGGCGTGTTTTTTGCGGCTGCGGCCGGTTTCTCTTCGCCTTTTCCTGTATTTCGAGATTTTTCAGGCGGATCAACAACAGTTCGTCATCGCTGATTTTATCCCCCTGCACATCGTTCCGGATTTTTTGCTGTACAACATAACTATCGACATTACACACAAAGGCGTCGCCTATCACTTTCCGGACTTCTTTCAAGTCGTTCTGCGCCACCTGCTCTTCCGGATACTCTCCCAACGTATACCGATAGATATTATCATACCCCAGATATACCTTGACATTTTGAAATTTATCGAAATAGACCCGCGGCACAGGATTCCGAAAAGCCCCTACCTGTATCGCATACCGGTAATCCACCTTGAACATGTCTTTGGGATCGACGACAACCTGCTGATCCACAGGTGCCGGCACGTCTACTTTAGGAGACCGGCTCGGCAATATCCGCAGACTGAATAAAAAGTCGTTATATCCGGTACCTCCCCGGTTGGAAGAAACATAGCCTTCGGTGCGCTTCGTATCCAGAAACACCAAACCGAAATCATCCATCGACGAATTTATCGGACGGCCCATATTTCGGGGTGCTGTCCATCCCTCCGCCGTCATCCGGCTTTCGAAAATATCCAAGCCTCCCAAACCGACATGCCCGTTGGAAGCAAAAAACAGACAACCGTCACTATCAATAAACGGGAATAATTCGTCGTCTTCCGTGTTGATGACACCTCCCAGATTCTGTACCTCGCCACACTCGTCCCCGTCGACCACCGTCCTGTAAATGTCTTTCCCGCCGTACCCTCCCGGCATATCCGAAACGAAAAACAAAAGCGAATCCCGGTATAAACAAGGATGAGCACAGGAGTAATCGTCGGAATTGATATTCAACTCCCGAATGTTCTCCCATTTCCCGGCATTATTCTCTGCCGTCATCAGCTTCAATATACTGGTGCCGTCTTTTTTCAAAATGGTTTTCGTAAAATAAATCCGTTGAAAATTTTTCGAAAAAGTCACCGCTCCGATGTGGTATTTATCTACCAGTTCCTCTCCGAACGGTATCAGGCGTCCTCCTTTTCCATCTCCGGAAAATACGGCATTGTACAAACGGGTAAACTTATAGCCTTTAGAGTCCTGCATGGCGTTCTCGCCGCTGCCCGGAGCTGCCAGAATAACCCCCTTGCCTTTATAATAGGTAACACCGGCAGAAAAGCCGGCAAAATTGATATTTGTCTTATTAGCGGCATACACCGGCTTTTCCTTCTTCATTTGCTCTGCAAAACTACAGGATTGACGCAAACGCTCCGTAGCGATAACATCGCCTCCCATACTTTCGATCATATCCACCAGCCCCAATGCTTTATCATATTCCCCCGAGCGCTGTAAGGTAATCGCATAATAAAGCAAATCATCCGCCCCAAGTTTATCGGGATCCAGTTCCCGGTACAATTGTCCGGCCCGGATAACATCATTCAAATGAAAAAGGCAATTGGCTACCCGTGCTTTCGTTCGCTCCTGGTCTCCCGTACCCGCATCCAGTTCCTTCCGGTACAATTTCATAGCACCCAAATAATCCCCCCGCTCAAACATCCGGTCAGCCCGGCTCTGCTGTTGTGCAAAAGCCCCCATCGACATCAGCATCACAAACAATATGGTGAATATGAACTTCATCCTTATTTTAGATTTAAATTGTAAATTACTTCCGCAGTTCTCCCGGATCCCACGCTGATTTTACTATTCCTGCTTCCTAACTTGTTTACGGTTTCAGATTATAATTTTAGATTATCGGGTATCCAGATTCGTTATCAGCTTCATTTCATCTAAAATCGTAAATCTGCAATTTTTAATTCCTTTCAAATTCAGCCTTGTGTATTCAATCCAAAATTCTCTGCGACTTTATGAGTTTGCGACTCCGTATTAAAAATAACGGATTGATTTTATATCGTCGTATTTCTCGTCACTCGTCGCACTGCCGCCGGTTCCTTTCTTACCGCCGAAACGGAAAGTCAGTCCGATTTCCTGTACACTGTTAAAGCTGTTGTCAATATCCGAATGATTGCCTTCAAACGCATACCCCAGCCAGATATCTCCCGTCAATCTTACCCTTACCATGGCAGCGAATGCTTCCTCCGTACGGTATTGAGCGCCGACGATAAAACTGTCTTTGTATATCAATTTGGCTCCCAGATCCAGCATCGTATTTTCCTCTCCCGAATATGTAATCCAGGAATAAGGCTCCAAATCTGTATTCTCCGCAATCTTAAAGCGGTAACCGCCATAAAGAAATACCTTCAGCATATTCGACATCATCGAATTTACTTTTTGCCCCTCTTCGTTGATTGTATTATACCTGAATTCCGGAATCGACAAACCGACATAATACTTATCGGCCTGGAAGTGCAAACCGAAACCGAAGTTCGGCTGACTGTAATTATCACTGAATATGACTTCTTCCTCGTATTTTTTATAATTTCCGGCATTGCTGACATAATTGATACCCGCCTGCAATCCGAAAAATAAAAACTTACCTTCATTCACTTTCAGCTTATAAGAACCCGCTACATAGGCGAACAATTTTTCATAAGGACCGTATTTGTCGTAAATCAGGTTTATACCCCCTCCCAGATTCTTCCCTTTGATACCGGAATTGATATTAAACACACCGGTAGAAGGCCAGTAATCGGATTTCTCAAAACGACTCCGGTAAAGTAATAACCCGGCCACCCCTTCTTCCATACCCATACAAGCGGGATTGACAACCGGTTGTACCATTGCATAATCCGTAAATCTCAACACATTCGTCTGCGCAATCCCCGCAGTCACCGACATTACCACCAATAAACCTGCAACAATAAATCTCATAATACCATGTCTGTTAAGGTAAAAATACGAAAGTAAAGACGGAATACCGATTTAAAAACTTTATAAACTTTCGTATAATTTTAACCTAATTTAAAACGCTCTAAACTACAAATTAATTTTCAAAATTCCGCGTCCTTCCTTCAAATATTTATAAACGGCAAAAGTCTCCCCGGCCCTTACAGCCCGGGAGATTTTCACCTTTTCATCACCACGTTTTATACCCGTTTAGCGCGAATATCTCCCGAGGTTCATATTTTTCCGGATCTCTACCCATCCTTTCAATATCTCCTTATTACCCAGATCGATCACATAAGTATAAATTCCGTTCGGCAGGTTGAAGTAGGCCACATAGCCACTGTTTCCCTGACCCGATCCATCCCAGTCGTTGTTGTAATGGTCAGCCCTGAAGACGACCTTACCGTAACGGTTGTAAATCGTCACTCTGTGTTCCGGGTAATCAGCCAGGAAATCGAGCTTCCAGGTATCGTTCAAACCATCCCCGTTCGGCGTAATGATATTCGGAATAAAGAAACGGTCTTTGTCTTTTACCTGAATGTAAACATGCCCGGTTTCCGTTGTTCCCGTATACTTATTATAGATCACATACGTCACTTTCTCCATACCGATGAAATCACGATCCGGAATGTAATTGAACTTCCCGTCAAGTCCCATCGAAACCTTACCCGAACCGGTATAACCGCCCTGGGCGATAGAGAACTCTTTCAGTTCGTCACCCGGTTTAAACAAATCCAGATTACGGATACGTTCGTCCCGATAGATCACTACCAGCGTATCGCGGGCCGAGTTGTTGAAATCGATCTCCAGAATATTGGACATGATCTGGTTCTGGCAAATCCGTTCTCCTTTCACACCCAATTGTATCTTATCGCCTTGTTTGAAATCGGAAGAAATCCATTCCTCTTCCGTTTCGCCCGGTTCGATCAGATTATTGACATACCAGGTATAAGACGGATCCTTGATCGGCATTTTCGTAATATCCGATTCGATGATGATTTCGTCTCCCTGCACTTTATTTTCGAGGTCGGCGAAAATCACTACGGCCGGATCCTTGATAACCTTAATCTGTTTAGCTCCGACAAATACGGTATCCTGTCTGAAGCAAACTTCATCCGAAGGCGTCAGTACGCATTTGATCCATACGTCGTTTTCATCCAATACCGTCTTGGCATAATATTCGGTTCCGAGGTTCCAATAAGGTTCTCCGATACTGCGTGTCCATTGGAATTTAGGATGCTCTCCGGCATTTTTCCAACGGGCTTCCAGGTAAATCTCGTCATTGGCACAAGCCAATGTATCCTCGCTCCAGATTGAGAACTCCGGTTCTACAATCTGTTTTACCTGCAAGAAAGCCGTATCGGCATATTCTCCCTGGCGGGTACAGATTTCAGGAGAAGGAGTCATCACCACCTTCATCCACGTATCTTTTTGTCCCATCTTCATCACTACCCGGTCGTTCTTCAAGCTGACCACTTCGTTGGTCGAAGGCTTTTCCGTCGACAGGTCGAAAATATCGTTATACCATTTATAGGTCGGGTTCAAACCTGCCGTTTGTTTCGGATCGTCTATCCAACAAGTTACCGTATCTCCCGGACAGAACATTCTGGACGGATCGACGGAAGTCATCATCTTCCAGTCGAGTTCGGTATAAGCCGTTGCCTTCAAGCGCAGATAACTCTTACATACCGTATCACAGGCTCCGTCGATATAAGCGCACAAGGCTATGGTAATATTATCCTGCCAGGAGGCGGGCGGTACCCAACTCAATACACTGGAATCGGAAATAAACACCATTTCTCCCCAGCGGCCGTCATCGGTAGATAATCCGTCTACCGTCCATTTATACACGGCACTTCCCAGATCGGCATCCGGATCGTCGAGAATCAGTCTGGCACAGATGGCAATCTTTGTTCCCGGACAATACCAGCCGTCAATTGCCACCGTCGGATCGGTCTCCGGACGGATACCTTCGCACATATCCCATTCCAGGTCAAGGATATCGAAACATTCTTTCACATATAGCAGGAAGGTCGTATCGGCAACACCGCAATCATTGGTAACGATACACTGCAGTTTCGTATCGTTCCAGCTCATCGGCACGCCGGTCAGTGTCAACGAATCGGTACGCGAGCCGGATACACCGGGCTGGTCGTCATCGCCGTCATAAAGAGTCAGCCAGGACGAACCGGTCCACCGCTGCCATTCGTATCTCAGATCCTTACCGGTAGCCTTGACTGCAAAAGTCGCATTCTTACCGATGGCGATACTACGTGTCGTACGGGAAGTCGATACAATCATCGGCGGCTCATTTACAAGCACCTTCACCGAAGCGGTATCGGTACAGCCGTTTACGGTTTCCTTACCGGATACCACATATTTTATCGTTCCTCCCACATTCGGTATATCAAAAATATCCGTTCCCGTCTTTCCGTTGTTCCAGGTAAATTCCGTAGCCGATCCTCCGGCTGTCAGGAATACCGTATCTCCCAGACAGATCGTTTCCGGCGAAGCATTGATCGTCACCGTCGGTCTCGGGATTATCGTCACATCTACCCTGGAGGTTGCTTCACATCCCCGGTCTGACGTCGCAGTAACCGTATAGGTACCCGATGTCGTCGGGAAGAAGGGCCGCCCGTTCATGACATTCGGATCATCCCATTCGAAAACCGTATTTCCCAATTGGGCGGAAGCCGACAAGGTCAAAGCATTGCCCTCGCAAACTGCCTTCGTATTTCCGCCGGCTATCGTAATAACCGGAGTCGTATAGAACAAAGCTTCCAGATTTTCAGGCTGTACGTAGGTCGGTAAAATTTCCACCCCGTTTTTAAAGGCCTGGAAGTTCTGTGCAAAATAAGTATCCTGACCGCTCAACGGAATGTTGTAGGTCCAGGGACCCGTTCCTTCGAAAAGTACATCCAGACCGGCATTATTCCTCAAATGGAAGGAATAGGTCGTACCTCCCGTCGCTGTCATTGTCAGTACCATATCCCGGCCCGATTCGGCACACTCTTTCGCCAGTTCCAGACGCAGCAAAGCCCCGTTTTCCGGTTGTTTTACCGTCACGCTTACATCCTGGCTCACCGAACATCCATTGTTGTTCGTCAACTTAAGGGTAAAACGCGTATTATCCGTCATCGGCTTGGTATATACCGGATTACCGTTCGGAGAAAGCAAAGCTCCCCGGTCGTCCGTCCAGGCGCAGGTTGCATTGGTCGGATCAACCGTACCGGTCAGTTTCAACTCGTCTCCGAAATCCACCACCGTTACATTGGAAGCACCGCTCGTTACATTATCTACCGCAATCGAAGTAATCGTCGGCTTGCCATATATGGTAACAAGAATATCCTTATACTGTGCCGGTGCGGGATCGGTGGCCGAATTATCCGTCACATGTATCCTTACCCGGTGTGAACCGACGGATGCAGATTGCACCGTCGTCGTCTGTCCGGTAGAACTGGACAACACGATATCTCCGCTAAGTACCTCCCAGCGGTAAGAAAGACTACCCGATCCTCCCGTTGCCGAAGCGCTCAGCCGGATATCACCGTCCCCCTCACAAGCCGTAACATCAGCTGCAACAATAACGATATCGTCCACTTTTTCCTGTACATTGATCACAATAACCGAATCTATACTACAAGTGCCGAGGGCCGCCTCCACTCTGTAATTATAAGCCCCTGCAGCCGTAAATTGTCCTGCCGTAATCTGGGCATAGCCCGTACCGCCGGTTTGTGCTCCCTGTACCGGACCTCCCGGGATCCAGTTTACCGTAGCCGTACCCGGATTTACCGTAGCCGACAAATTCACGGTCGTACCCACTTTCGCCGTTTGCGGGGAAGCCGGCACGGCAGTAAACACAGGAACAGCAGCCACCGTTACCGTAAAATCATCGGCAACGATATTGCCTTTGGTATCTTCAACTTCCAGATGCACGGTATAGGTGCCGACCGGAGTCGTAGCTGCCACTGTAATATACTGATGATCGGCTGATTCGGTGAAATTGAAATTCGGATCGGCACACGTCCAGGTATAACGGACATACGGTTTCACACCTCCGGTTATATTTCCGACAGAAGTCACATTCAACGGCATTCCGAAACATACCGAAGCATCCGGAATATCCAGTACGAATTCCGTACCGGCTACCGGCACACAAGCCTCCTTATAATCCGGACATTTCCCGTCAGCATTCGTCACCGTCAGTTTAAAGCACGTCGAAGCACTTCTCGACAACGCCACACTCTCTGCCGTCAGTTGATCGGCTGAAACAGACTCTACCAAAGTCGGCGGAGTCCAGTCGTAAACAGTACCGGCAGGCAGGTTTGTCCCCGTTGCCACTACCGACACCTTACTACCCGGCAATACGGAAGTTCCGTCGTCCGGAATCAGGTTGCCGTTCTGGAATATTCCGATCGTAGCGAGCTTGGGCTGTGCACCGACCGTAATATCCACGACGGCCGACTCTACAGTCTGAGCTCCCTGTTTAATCTTCACTTTTACTTTATATACACCCGGCGGGGTTGCCGCTGCCAGTTTCGGCTGAACAGCACTCTGATCGTCAAACGTCACATCGCCGTTCACAGCAATCCATTCGTAAGTAATAGCTCCCCCCGTTCCTCCACCGGGAGTACAGGACAATGGAGTATCCGAACCGGCGCAAATGTATGCCGGATTCAATAAAACGGTCAACGCACCGCCGGTGGTCGTATAATTGATCGTACCCGTACCCGGACAACCGAACTGATCGGTAACCGTCACTTTAAAAGAACCGGCCGATGTCAAAGCTTCCGTCGTCGCGGTTTTATTCGTATTTACACCGTCAATACCGGCTGTACCCGTCGCTTTTACCCACTCGTAAGTATCCGCATGCCCGGCGGCGGCTCCTGTGCCCGGATTGAAACTCGGCGTACAATCCAACGCTCCCGCCGAACCGTAAGGTACACTCACCGGAGAAGAAGTACTTCCGTTCAGCGAAGCAATAACCGTTACTTCATGTCCGACATAAGTGACACTTCTTTTTTCACTTTTACAATTGTTGCCGTCGACGATTTGTACTTCATACAGATTGTCGCCGGCCTTTAATGTTGCCGAAGCTTTCGTTTGATCGGCCTTTTTCGTAGCCCCCGTCCAGTTATACGTCAATACTGCCGAATTATCGATCACCGTTGTCGAAGCAGCACCGCCGTTAGCCGACAATTCCACGGCATCTCCTTTACAAACCTCTGTAGAAGTAACCGTAACATCCGTCAAAGTCGGTTTACCGTATACCTTAACCGTTACCTCTTTTTCCTTGGAAACGCCGTTACCGTCCGTGATTTTAATCTTCGCTTTGTAAGTTCCCGGCGCCATTGTCGTCGGAACAGAAGTATTTAATGTATTCGTACTCGTAAATGTCAACCCGTCGGAAGAAGACCACGCATAAGTAACCGGAGCCGGCAAGGTTACACCGGCAGTCGTCGTGGGGGCCAAATTGATCTGAGTTCCTGCACAAGCCTTGGCATCGGCCAATGTAATGTCCCAGGTCGTACCGGCCTTGATCGTAAAGGTTGTTGTTGCACTGGTGGCAGGACATCCGTACTGGTCTTTTACAGCCACCTTATAGGTAGACGTCGCATGGATCGGGTCGGTCGTAATACTGCCCGTTCCCTGCCCGGAAGCGATTGCCGCTCCGGTAGAAGTCCAATTCCAGCTCGTAGCATCTACGGTACCGGTCGCCGGCGTTGTCGTCGGGGTTGCCGTCAAAGTCTGCGTCACACCGTCAGCCACCTGTATCGATCCGGTTTTATCCAGGGTAACACTGATCTTATGGCCTTTCAAAACAGCCGCTGTAGAAGAATTTGATGTACAAAAGTTATCTTTGGCTTTTACCGTATATTGCGAACCGGCTGCATTTGTGGCAACACTACTGTGTTGTACCGTTGCAGAACTGGTCGGCGTACCGGCAGTTGCTCCTGTCCATATATAAGTATAACCGACATTCGGGGAAGTCACAGCCAGGGTCGTCGAACCTCCGTCTTCCACACAGACATCCGCTTTCGCCGGAGCCGTAATCGCCGGAGCAGCCGGAGCCGTCTTTTCACCTACCGTAACCGTTGCCTCGCCCGGACAACCCGTTGTATGCGTTCCTTTTACCTTATAAACACCCGGCTGATTTGCCGTAACGCTACCGGCACCCGCAATAGCTGCACCGTCTTTTTCCCAGGCATAGGTATAACCGCTGGGCCCGTTTGCCGTAAGGACAACTGTCGATTTATCCGATCCCCCGCTACAATAGTAAGCGTCCGCCCCATCTTTTTGCGTATTGGGCACCGTAATCGAGATAACGGCAGCCGCATTAACCGTCAAATTGGCTGCATACTCTTTCGAAGCATCCGCATTATCAATCAATTTTACCGTATAGCTTCCGGCTGTCGTACCGGCCTTAGCTTTTATTTCCGTTGTTGCCCCCAATGCACCGATCGTAAACTTATCCGTTACATCCGTTGCACCACTAAAAACTTTAATTGAATATTTACTGTAATCCGTTACATTACCAATTGTAATATCCGTTTTATCACCCCCTGCACAGATCATTCCCCCTATAGAAATAGAAGGAGGAGTAACAACCGTATTCAACACTAATACAAAAAAATTTGAACCTTCAGTAACAACATTGCCATTATATGCCCCCGTTACAGTCGCTGTAGCTCCTGCTCCACATGGGGCAGATTCCTTTATCTTCATTGTAACTGTAACCTTTTCTCCTGAAGAAAAAGCAGCAAGCTTTGTCAAAGGTCCCAAATTAAGCTGCAAAATACCCGAGGCTGGTACAAACGTAACATTAGTTAATATAGCACTCCCTGTCCCTGCTGAATTAGCAGTCAAACCTTTATCATCTCTAGAAACACTCCATTCAATATCACCTGTTGTCAAAGAAGGACAAGTTGAACCGTCACCAAACGAATATTGAACAATACACGCAGGTTGGGCATAACTATTTAAACTCAGCAATATACCCAATAATCCTCCAACTACAAGTGTAAAAATATTTCTCATAACCATATTTTTTACTTCCAAATTAAAGAAGTCAGACCACTATTATCAATTTCAACCCAAATGACCTGCAACGGCTTCAAAGGAACACCATCATCTCCAATCACTCCAATCAGCTCTCCCAAATTAGTAACCATTATTGTTCCTGCAGTTCCAAAATCCATTTTATAAAGAATAAATATATTTTTGAACTCCGTAGCAAACAACGTATTCATCTCTAATATATCATTCTTCTGTGGCAATAAATATATCCAATTAATATTCGCTTCCGGATTCGTTCTTTTTATCTTAAAATCGCGTTTAGGTAGTTTTCCATATTGCATAAATTTAGATGTACCACCTGCTGGCGTAACTAAAATTGCTCCTACTTCTGGAGTTAAGTTAAATGGATCCGTCACTAAAGGCGTTCCCATCAAATCCATCCAAGTACTCAATGAGGTATTTTGTGACGCATAATCAAACTTATATATATTAATCATAGAAATAGATGGATTCTGTTTAACAATACGATTTCCCAACTCTTCTGTCGTAGGACATCCCATTGCTGCAAAATCAAAGTAAACAGCCATATAATTATTACTTGCATCCGACGGATTAATATTCAAATCACATAAATAATATCCAACCGTATCACTTGTCGTCGGACTATCCCAGGTACGTCCTGCAATAGTTCTTCCGGCTGTAGCATAATAGAATTCCAATGTATCCATAACCGGTTCTTTCCACAATTTATCCGTGATGTTTATAGCCCCCGGCTCTTTCTTATACACCTGATCACCGGTAAAACGAGTTGCTAAACAATACGGATCCCATTTCCGGCTCCAGATAGTATAGTTGTCGCCGCTACCGCCGTCCAGATATAATCCAGCGTTCACAAAACTACCGTCAACCGTATCGATCCTTAAAGTCGGCGCCTCCGGATAGAGGTATACCGGCATGGTATCGCGGCTTTGGCAGGTAGCTACTTCCTTATTGGCGATAGTCAGGAAAACGGAATCGTCCACAGCCACGTTTCTGACAGTAGCCGTTTGTTTATTGCTGGCTGCCGTAATGTTAGCATGTAAAGCCGTCCAATCGACATCCGAATTGGTTGTCGTATAATGCGAGTTAACGGCATCCAGATAAACGGTTTCCGATCCGTTTTTCTCCACCATTGTATAAGACAAAGGTGTCGCCTCTCCTGCCGGATTCCAGCCTGCAATCCGGGCAGTCGGCCTGTAGTACAATTTACCCGTATACTGGCCGCTTGCTTTACAACCGCCGCCGTTAGGCGTTACTTCGACCTTCAGCGTATATCCCATCGAAGGTGTTGTAAATTCCATATCCTGAACAACATAACAAGTATCTGCCGATCCTCCGGCCTTTGTCTTCAAATAAGGCGCACCTGCGGTCAAACTCCAGCTATAGTTGGCATTTTCTTTCGTCTTCGAATAGAGAATGACCTGTCCGCAGCTATCGGCAATCTGCAAACCTTCAAACTTCACGCCCGGTTGCACATCCGCATCGATTTTCAATGTATCCGTACGGCAATAACCGGCGGTTTTAGCTATGACTTTCAGGTTATAATGAACCCCGGTTTCATCCATTACATCCGGCCAGGTAAAGGTGTTACCCGTAACCGTCTCATCGACAACCCCGTTGACAATCCACGTATACTCAGCTCCGGAGGAAGGGGTCAGTTTTACGACCACATCGTTTCCGGCACAACGGTCACCCGGATTTTGTTCCGTCAACGTCGGTGTCGTACCGTCGATAACCGTTACTATAGCCCGGTCGACAGCCTTCATACCGACAGCATTTTCGACAATCACGGCATAAGTATATGTACCGGCCGGCAACGATTGGTTGGTCGGATTGAAAATCACACCGGGTGTATTTTTAACGTTCAGGTTATCATCGCCCATCCAGGTATAGGTTTTATCACCGGTTACCGAGGACCAAACCGTCGTATAGATATTCAATTCGTTACCGATACAAACCGTATCCGGTGTCGGCCAGGCCTTCACCATCAGATTATCCTGCCGGTCGGCGGGATCCGGTAGATTGATGACATCTACATTCACGATAGCCGGAGCACTGACACATTTGTTCCGATCTACACCGTAAACCGTATATTGCTGCGAAGCATTCAAAGCAACCGTATAAGGCGACGATAATGTACTTTCTCCACTGGCCAGCTTATCTTCCGGACTCCATTGCCATTCGGTGATTACCGCACCGTTCGGATCGACCACCAAAGCCGTACGCGACCCGGTCGGAATCTGCAGATCGATACCCGTAAGCGTAGGAGCCGTATTCGTACCTTGTTTCAATTGAGTCGGAACGCCCGCCGTAGAACCGGTTTTTCCTCCACATTCTACCTCCACATGATATTTGTCCGTCTCATTCGGGTTCATGACAACCAGTTCCTTACCGATTTCTCCCGTCATCAGGGTTTCATCTTTATACCATTGGTAGGTAACATTGTCAGCCGTTACCCCTTCCCCTTTCACCGATGCGGTAAGCACACCGGCCCCGTTTATACAATAGTCACCGTATTTCGGTGCTACCGTTACATACAGGCTGCCGTCGTTCACCACGATAGAACGGGTTATTTCATCCGACGGACAACCGTTTCCATCGGTCACCGTTACCTGAAAATCATAGGGATGAGAATCGGCTGAAGCACCGCCCGCCAGATTTGCCTCACTGCTGGCAGCAGGAGGAGTACCGGCAGCATTCGCTTCATCCGTATAGCCCGGTGCATTCGGATTGACCGGCGTAGAAATATGTTTCCAGGTATAGGTATAAGGTGCTTTTGTGGTCGTCGTCACTTCGGCCGTCACTTTTACCGCCGTATTTGCATCAACAAATTCGGGAGTCGAAGAAGCCGCCCAGGCAATAGCCGGTTGCGGATAAGCCGTCAACGGCACTTCCGCTACATTGCTGGCAGGACATCCGCCGCTTGCAGCCGAAGCCGTCACCCGTACCGTCACCAAAGAGGTCGCGCTAACAGCATGTATATAGGTATCAACATCCCGGGCCACGACCGCACCGTCGGCATACCATACATATCCCGACAAAGCGATTCCGTTTTTCTCCGTTACTTTCAATTCCGTACTGCCCGAACAAAGCGTATTTTTACCCCCGGCAGTATTATAGCCGGCCAAAATCAATTCCGGCGCCGTTTTATCCGAAACGGTCACAACAGCCTTATCGACAGCCGTTACCCCCGCTCCGTCTTCAACCAATACCATCAGAGTAGCCGTACCGTTGGCCGATACGTTCATCGTCCAATCCGGAGTTGCCAACGCAGCATTCGACAAAGTTCCCAAGGTCGTGGTCCACTGCCATTTGCTTATCGCCCGGTCACCCGGAGTAACGTCAGCCGACAACGGCACCTTACTGTTATGACACAATAGGCCGGGTGCGTTCATATCCACGGCCAGATCGTAAGGATCTGCCGTCACACGGATTTCCACCTCATCCGGCAAACTCGTACATCCGGCAGCATCGGTCACATAGGCCGAAAAAGTCGTAGCACTGTTCAAAGCTTTCGTCTGCGGATTAGCCGTTGTCGCATCGGCGACAAGATTATTTCCGTCCCACCAGGTCCAGGAAGTAATCCCGTTGCCTTCCGCCAGCACTTCACCCAGCAGATAAGTAGAAGTACCTCTGGCAATCGTCCGGTCTGCCCCGGCTGAAATCTGCGGGGCCTGAACAGCTCCCGTCACATTTACGGTCACCGTATCCCTGCGGATTTTCGGAGAAGCTGTATTTCCGTCCTCTACCTTTACAACAATCTTATCGCCATCGGATAAGGGAGTCGTAATGATCAAACGGTCGAAACCGGCACCTCCGTCGATAGCCATCTCTTTCGGTCCTTCGATCGGAGAAGATTCACTGCCCGCTTTATACCAGGTCACCCGGTACGGCGCTTTTCCTCCGGTAGCCCTCGCGCTCATGATAGCAGCTCCGCCGGCACAATATTTCACCTGATCGGATGCCAGTGTCAGCAACAAGCCGTTATCGGTAGCGTTGCGGTTTACGATTTCGGATAATTCTTTCGGACATCCGTCGTTCGTCACTTTTACTTTAAATTCGTATTGGGCCAATTCTGCCCCTTCCAGTTGGAAATTATTCGGATTTGTCGTTTGAGTAGCCGAAGTCATCGTTCCTCCTGCCGGAGAAAGCCACTCAAAAGTATAATCATTCGAGGTCGTCGAATTGGAAGCTATAGCACCCGCTTTCAACACCTGACCGGAAACATAGGTTGCCGCCGGCTGGGTAGACCATGCCAGATCGAACCCTTTCACTTTCAGCGGTAAACGGGCATTCACCGTATCCGAATAACACCCTTCCAAGCCACTGACATTAATTGTCTTCGCTCCTACCCATACGGTATAATCGCCCCGTTTATCGAGTTTCAGTCCGGGAGTCGTCGAAGTCGTCATCGTCACCGGTTTATTCGGTAAAGATTCATCCCGCACAAACCAATAATAGGTAGCGATATTCGGGCCGGCAGTTTTAACTACGCTCAGGGTATTTCCTTCACAGGTAGCGTTACCGACCAGATCGAATTTCAGTTTCGGATCTTCCAGGTTCGATAAATTGATCACCGCTTTAGCCGTTCCCACAACCTCCGTATCGGTATCCTTTACATACAGTGTCTGTGTCAACACTTTTCCTTCTGCCGGAATCAGGCTCTTGTTGGCTTCAAAAACCATTTCCTTATTTTTATTAGGATAGCCGATTGTAAATTCATTCGTTGCCCAGGTATAATCATAATTTCCGCTTCCGTTCGACACTTCTGCCGTCAAACGGATTTTACCATTGGCACAAACGGGATTACCCGCTATTTGTATCGTTATATCCAATGTCTTATCAGACAACACGACATGCGAACTATCCATCGACACACAACCGTCGGAGTGTGAGGCATATACAAAGAATGTCGTCGCCTGCGACAAAGCCGAAGTCGTCGGGAACTGCGCCGTATGGGCAGACCCGGTAAACCATTTCTCGGGTTTCCAGTAATAGCTGTCGATGTTGTTTCCATTCGCTCCCAAATCGGCAGGGCCTCCACCCAGGGGTATGTACACCGGATCCCAGGCTTCTACGATATCAGCGGTATAAATCGATCCGGAAGCATTCACCTGCAAATCGGCACTCTTTATCATGCCTCTGGCACTATATACCCATACCTGATATGTTCCTGCCACAGTCGCTGCAAAAGTACTTTTCAAAGCCCCCGGATTTTCATCCCGCAGTACTTCTTTATAGGTATTATCCGCTTGTTTCTGATACCATACATAATACAGCACAGACTCTCCGGCACAATTAGCTGTCGCTACAGCATCTATCAGAGCAACACCGTTCGCACAAATCCGAACCGGATTTCCGGGATTGAAATGATCCTGCAAAGCCACCGTAAGTCCACAACCGGCAGATAACGTATAAGTTTCCGTCAGCTCGGTCGAACAACCGGCACTATTGGTTACGGTAACCTTTACAACATAAGAAGCTGCCGTCGCACTCTCGATCTGGCAGGAGTTGCCGCTACCGGCAGATACCCCGTCGATGGTCCATGCATAGGTATAATCGACATTATTCGGTACACTGAATGTAATATTGTCACCGGCATAATATTTCTTATCTATCAGCGAAGCCCCGCTTGCCACAATAGCTGAAATGCCGGAAACGACAGGAGCAGCTACACCCTGCAAGGTAATATCGGCAGACACCGGACAATTACCCGTTACCGTGGTTGCCGTAAAATGATAAACCGTAGACGTGGTTGTCAAACCGGTTGTATAGGTTAACGAAGTAGCCAAAGAGGCAGCACTCGCATCTTTAGTCCATTTATAAGAAGAGGCATTCAGTAACGAACCGACGGCCCCCCCGCCCACTTGCTGTGGAGTCAGAGTTACAGACGTATTCACACATTCATCAGTCGTACTCTTGGCAATCTCCAAGGCCGGTGCAGCCGTCACCGTTACGTTTTTACAAAACGGTACAGCTCCGGCTACCGAAGACTGAGGCGTTCCGCAAATTTCATAAGTGCCGCTGGCCGATGTTCCCCAAGCAACAGAAGCCAATTCTTTGGAAGCTCCGACCGTAATCGTACCATCGGTCGATATTGCTCCGTTCTTTTTTAATTCCCAGTTAATCCCCGTATAAGTACCGGTAACCGTCGCCGTGATTCCCTGAGTCGTCCCGGCACAAGCGTCAGCAACAGCCAGATCCGTTATTACCGGAGCGGATTCTGACCCGACCTGGATGTCAGCATTTCCTGTCTGAACAACACATACCGCAGCACTTTGATCTGTCGTTGCTTCAGAAGATCTTGGAGGACCTGGTGTACGAAGTACTACTCCTGTTTTTCCTGATTTAGATGCTATTTTCCATTTTATATGCATAAAAAATACACCTTCTCCCGGAGCAGAAAATGTATAATAATTCATACTTGCAAAATTCATTTGCAAAAAATGAGGATCTCCAAATGAAGGAGCTTCTTCCAAACCACAGCTTTTAACATCTACATCAGCTTCCCACTCCTCTCCTATTGTATAAGTAAAATCTGATTTATTCGTACTTAAAACATTATAATTATAATCAAAAGCAAGAGTCACGATAGACAACCTTTTCCTTTCCGATGTCCATGCCTGATTAAACCATTTACCAATCCTGCTCAAATAAATATCAAACTCAAGATAATCCCCATTAACTGTCACATTTTGAATAGCAGTCTCAAGTGTATTATCCCATTCATTATTCCCGAATTTAGAGCCACACCAATCCGTTGGCAAATTTTCTGTACCATAAAAGGTCTGTGCTCCCCCTTGGAGTATCTGTATTACAAAAAATATTATAAAAAGTATCCTCTTCATAAATACTCGCTTTTAATATTGAGTCTTTTTCCCCAAATTATTTAAACATCTATTGTAATCAGATGCATTCACAACACCATCAAAATCAAGGTCAGATGGCCGATAAACATCACCTGTAGTGCTGCTCATATTAAATATAATCTCATTCGCATCAGGAACCGTTATAAAGCCATCTTCTGTAACATCTCCAACAAAAAGAGCAGCCCGTCCATCCGGTAATAAATACATAACAGGTATCGTTGGATCAGATACATACACTAAAGATACGTTTGTAAAATCAATCAATGGAGTTGCAGGTAAAGAAGCTACAGAAGTTTTAAGTTCTATTGGTTCTTTTGACATAACTCCTACATGATTTCTATGTGTTACAACAACATGATATTTTGTTTTAGCAAGATTTTTAAAAGTAACATACGGCTTACCATCTAAACTAAAAACAGTCCCATCTTGTCTAACAATTGCAGAAACTGAATCTACAGATTCAAACAAATTACCAATATTAGAAACATCTCTTAACTGAATATATATCCAATCTGTAATGTCCCCTTCTGTCGGTGTCGCAATTGAAGGCATTACAGCCACTTTCTGATCACAATATGGAGAAGTATAATATCCACTGGCATCTCGAGGAAACAAGGCTACCGGATAAGAAACCATCAAATTTGTCGAACTATAAGCAAACCCTCCTTCCAACAAAACTTTTAAACTCAAATAGTAGACATCACTTAAATTCACTACCTGCTGGAATTCCATCTGGCAATCGGTACCTTCTCCGATATTCATGGTATATTTATAGACCAGGGTATCGCGGCATCCGTCCGGATCGGAACAGGAGGCCGAAGGAGCCGTATACGTCTTTGCAGAAGTATTTATCGAACCGAGTGCCGGTTGTTTCAACGTATAGCTATCAAAACCGGGTCTTAATGTCATACTTTCTCCCGCTGACAGGGTCGTATCGGTCAGGGTAGCCACCAGAGTCTGGTCCTGGGGCAGGTCTTTTACATACAGGGTATCGTATTTCCGGTAAGAAGAACCGTTATTACATCCCGCTTCGGTAGAAATCGATCTGATCCACACCAATTTGTCGGTAAGTTCCTGTGCCAGTAAAACCGAGCCCTTATACAAACATTTGCCGTTGGGAGCGTTTTTCCCGTTTACCTTTTCCCAGGACGAAACGCGGTAGGTATCTACATCACTGGCTCCCAAAGCATCCTGCCATTGGTAGGTCACGTCCATATAACTCCCGATTATCTGGTGATCGGCATCGCAATCCGGTCCGAAGAAATAGAAAGACACCACTGCCCCGATACTGGGACATCTCATCACCGTATCGGTCCGGTCACTCGCCCCGATACCGGCAGGGCCATCGTCCCGCAGCGTCGGATCGGAAGAAGCAAACCAACCGTGAAGGCTGTCCCGAACCAAAAGCTGTGTTTTTTGATTGTCCGTACCGTTTGCCGTATTCGTCGAATAACGGGGCGCTCCGGACAAAGAGGCATCCGACAATTCACATTGGAAATAAATACTGTCCATGGATATCGGCACATTGAAAATATGCAGCGTATCCACCCGCTCCAAACCGTCGTTGGCACAGGTAATGTGGTAACGAAGTTTTCCCCATTTCGAAGTATTCAGGAAATCGGCTACATGCACTTGACCGGAAACCAGGTTTCCGGTAATATTACTTGTAAATTTAGCTGCATCGTTCGGATTGCCGTTGTAAGCTCCCACACAATCCGGGTCTTCGGCCATATACCAGGCAATCTTCAGTTTATCCCCGGACGAATGTCCTTTGGCCCAGATTTTGGCATCCCCGCCTTCACATACCCATTGTACATGGGAATTATCAACCAGTATAATGTCTTTTTGAGGATTGAGTCTGATATTTCCATCCAAAGCAAGGATAAGGGGCTCCCCTATCGTCGATTGACCGCCCGTAGCTTTTACATCCCATTCCAAACCGGGATTCTGATTCGGATTCGTCATCTTCAAACGCACCCGGCACAACTCTACCGGCTGGTTGTATAAAACGGACACCACCCGCATATTGCTCATGGGGTTTTCTTTCGGACTGACCTTGATGGAAAAACGGTAAGCATAATAACGGGCTTCGATATTCATCAACGCAAAGCCCCCCGCCGTATTCAGATCCAAATCCGCATGTTTACGTACAATCTGAGGTGCCACATTCTTATCGAACACGACATCTTCCAACCAAAAATTAAGGTCGGTATTCCCCAATAATGTATCCTGTATTCCATTGTCTCCGACCCAACTTTCATTCGTCCGCCAAAACATTACCGAATACTCCAAAAAATCCCCCTCGATTTTGGCGCTATCGATCTTAAAAGTCAATGAATCGGTATATACAGCCGCCTCTGTCTTTTGGGTACAAAACAGAAGAACGAGCAGGAACACACTGATCCCTAACCACTTGCATAAAATCCCCTTCATCACATTCATATTATACATTACAAAGTTAATATATTTTTTGTAAAAAAACTTTTTTTTACATTTTTTCTTAAAATTAACCTAGGTTTAAAATTTTAGATTTACAATTTTAGATTAAAAAAATTAATGACGAATCAAGTTGCCAAACAACCTACAATCTATATGAACGTTTTCATCGTAGATTTATGATTTCAAATGCCGGATAAAATGAATCCGATAACAAATCAATCTGTTAAGCACCATAACTTTAAATTGTAAATTCAAACTCACATTTAAGACAACAATTTATACTTTATGTTCATACCTGCCATCCTTCGTTTAAGGTTCGAGTTCTATTTCCGAAAACTTATCCCGGTTCAACAACAACAACCAGGCATCTTCACTGCTGCCGTAGCTGTTGATCTGGCTCCAGTCTGAAATATAGCCGGGGAAATCGACAATACCGTCGAAATTCACATCGAAAATACTATAACCGGGAGCTCCTGCATTGAAGAAGGAGGCATTCGGATTCGACATACTTACCAGCAAGGCCTTTTGATTGATGTTCAGGTAAGCCGGTGCCATCGCCCAGATATCTATACCGCCGTTAAGCAACACAATCCCTTTCCAGGCGTGTTTTTCCAAATCGTTATCCCGGGTCCAGAAATTCTCTTTGTACCAGAAGGTCACCGTTTGCGGCGCCGTCGGACTGGCTCCCAACTGTATCGGATTCGCCGTCATCACCGGCAAATGATTCCGGTGCAATACGGCAATGTAGAAAGTCTTCCCATGCGTTCCCGTTTTGGGTAGTTTCAAAACGTTGGAACCGTCTCTGCCAAGCGCCTTACCGTTTTTCAACAGGATACAGCTATCCCGGGCCACGACTGTCCACTTACCCAGTACATCCTGCGTACGGGCTTCCACATAAATCCAATCGATAAAATCGGTACTCTTCGCCAGGGCCATCGGTTCCAGATCGGTAGTCGGCAATAATCCGTAGGTCATCAAATCTGATTTCATAACCCCCGTCAACATCAATTGACTTCCATTGACAGATTGTCCGCGCAGCGTCGGATCAACCGCACCTCCCAACAACACTCCTTCCAGCTTAAAGTAGCCGTCGGGTTCGATACTGATTTGCCGGTGTGTCGTCCCTAAGTTGTTCAGACTACAACCGTGAGCGTCTTCACAATTGAACAAATAATGTCCATCCCGTTTCTCGATTAAAATAGTATCCTTGGCATACACGGTATAGGTCGTCACCTCCCCGTCCATAATCGGATAGGAATTGCCGTAAGTCACCGTCAAGGTCCAGGGTGCCGTTCCGGACGTCATCCGGATGCGGAAGCGCACGCTATCTCCCGTCGCTATACTGTATTCCTGCAATACGGAATTCCAGAAGCCGTTGTCATATGCCTGGTTGGAACCTTCCACGGTCACCCGCGGCAATTGGGCAATTGTCAGCGAGGTCGAAATTTCCGGTCCCGCAGCCATAGCACATCCGTGACGGTCTTTCAGTTCCTTCAGCACATAGCGCACGATCGAATCGGTATTGACGATGTAGAACGGTACTTCCTGTCTCGGATAACTGATGGTTGTCCCCACCGGAGTACCGGCTTCCCAACCCGGCCGCGTAAACGGCTCTACCGTTCCGTCCCGTCTCAGACGGCTCGATTCCACACGGATATAATCCATCGGTTCTGCTCCCCGCATTTCAACATACACCCTCGGCGGCATATTTCCCGTACAGATAATCGTATCTTTCGGTATAAAATGAGCCTTCGGCAACGAATCGATCACAAAGATAATTTTCGAATTGGTTACCTCATCACAGATGCCTCCCGTAGAATAAGTTACCTGATAACGCCCCGGACCGTCCGTCTGTAAAATAAACGGAGAGTTCCAATTACGGTCGAAAGTAATATCCTCACTTCCTCCGGGTTGCAACTTGGTAATATGGTATATACCGTTGGCCACCGAGGGATTGAGAATGGTGTTCAGGTTAATCGGTAACTCACACTCTCCGTAATCGGTACGTCCGACCGGCATGCCCCAGTTCACATTCGATTTGGGTACGATATTTACATCGATGATCTCCGTTCCGGAGTCGATAAATACCTCGCAAGCCCCGTCTATTCCGTCGCCACCGTTCAGGTCGCGGACCGTTACCATAAAGCGGGCCGGATTTACCACCGGAATATTGTATACATAGCCGGCATGTGCTTCGGCAGCCTCTATATAGAACGGATTGACATTGATCCATTCGTTGAACACCGACCAATCCGCCTCTCCGGTCTTTTTCTGCCAGATGGTTACTTCAAACGGCCCGGTACCTCCGGCTATCTTCACATAAATCGGCAAGTCGGCCTGGGCACACAAGGTTGTGTCCCGTTTCCCGTTCGGCAAAGACATCTGAGCCGTAGCCTTCGTCCGTTCGCTTATCGTAAAGACGGCCATTTCCTGGTCTTTGTAATCACATACGCCGTCCGTCAGGTTCTTCACAGCATAGTTTCCGGGCTGCAAACGGGTAACGGTATCCACAGCCCTACCGGCCTCAACATCCCGGTCGATCGGGTTGTAATCCTCCCGGCAAAGCTCATAACTCCAGGCGCCGGATACATAAGGAGCACCGTGTCCGTCCATTAATTTGACATGTACCGTCGCCAGGGAATCATAACATACCCACGTTTCCGGTTCCACATCTATGTTGTGCCGTCCTTCGATCTCCAGGATCACCGGAGTGGACTCATCCAAGCCGCAATTGTTATACACGATACACTTCAAGGTATCTCCGGCATACCGCTCTTCCGTTACCAACGACAACATATGGGTATCTTCCCATTCGTAGCCGATCCCCCGCGCCACGGTATCCACTGTCCCGTCTTTATGGCACAGTATCCAGCGGAATTGCAGATCACTACCTGTCGCCGTAATGGAAGGCGTATACAAACTTCCTTCACACATCTTACCGGCAGTAGCCGCCAAATCGGTTACAATCGAAGCCGGAGTATTGATACGTACCCAGCAACTGTAGTCATAGCGCATCCGTCCGCAATCGGTCGTCATCATACAGGTATAGAGCCCGGAAGCATCCTTATTATCGGGAATCGTGTAGGAATTCGCCGTTTTTCCCCGGGCAACGGTATCCGTCTCCGCGGTACCTGCCGGATTAAAAATCCAGACATACTCGTGAACGGTGGTACCGGTCATCGTAGCCGTCAGGGTTCGATCCGCCGACGAACCTCCCGAACCTTCGCAGAAAGTCATTTCTTCCGGCCAGGGCGTCGTCGCTTTAATGCTGACTGCCACATTGACCTCCACATCCTGATAAGCACTGCTTGCATAATCGTTACAGGTATTGTAATAGAACACCCGGTAAGTAACATGGGCCACATCCTTCGGTACATCCACCTTTATACCGGCGCTGTTTCCGATCACCGTTTTCGGTTCTCCGGCGATAATCTGCTGCCATACATAATTGACTCCGGACATCGGAGAAGTACGTACTTCGAGGTAAAGCGGACCATCCGTACAAAGGTTCTGATCGTCCGTATGCCAGATGTGATCGATGACCGTATCCACAACAATGTCGTAGGCCGGAATCAAATCCCGTTCTCCGCAACCGCTACTGATCTTCACCGCATAACGCCCGGCATCAGTTGTATAGAAAGTCTTGCTGTACGCTCTGGCTGTCGCACCGGGTATCGCCTCTCCGTTAAAATACCATTGTATATTGTAACCGGGCAAATCCACACTCATGGATTTTGTCGTTCCCCAGCACAGAGTATCCCGCTTCAATTGTATGCGGGCACTGTCCACATGATTGGATACTTTTACAAACACCGTATCGGCATACACATTACAATATCCTTTTTTCATATCTCCGCCGACACAAACATAATACCCTTCGTCGGTATGAGTTACGTTCTCAAATTCCAGCCAGGGATGCGTACTGAGTACGGCATCCGGTTTTTCTGCCCGGTACCAGATGTAATCTCCGTCATTGACGTTCTCGAACTCGCTGAAAATCAATCCCGGCGTACCCTCACAAAGGGTTTTGACACCCATCGGAGTCATGACGGTCTCATCTTTTACATAAAGCACTATGTTCGGCTCGCTGCGGAAAGTACCGCATGTATTGGTAATATTACAATAGTAACTTCCCGTTTGTCCGATTTCCAGGTCGGCATCTCTTCCCACCGCCACATTACCGGAAGTACCCACCCGGAACCATTCATAACTTAAACCGCATCCGGTAGCCCGGGTTTTCAGCAATACACCCTCTCCGTCACAGAATTCATAATAAGGAGCCGTCATTGCCGAAACCTCCGGCCGTTTGTCTCCGATAACCAACACCGGTGCCTCCATCCATTTGGAGCAACGGGTTGCCGGGTTATAGGCCCATATTCTGTATAATGTTCCGTTGTCGAAATCCTCGCCCTTACAAATTTCTCCGGCAGCCACATCCGTCCATTCGAGCGTTTCCCCTTCAACGGTACATACCTGTTTCAGGTAATCCCCGACCACAACCGGATCGACACCATCCTTACACAACCGGTATTCGATACCCGCCTGGGCATTCAACAGCGTAATTGTTCCTCCGACAGCAGTTTCCGAGCAGTAATGTACTTCATAATCCCTGAGGCTACATTCCCGTATCGTATCTACCTCGGCCAGGAATACCGTATCTACACCGTTTACTTTCAAACGGCTGCTGCATTGCGGGCGGGTATAGAAGGTCGCATTTACATAGAATTCTCCCCGCTCACAAACCGGGTACGGGAACCACAACGTATCGCGGTCTCCCCAGCCGACAATATAATTGTCGTTGTATTCGTAATCTCCGTCCGGATCGACCTTCATCAATGAATATTCGACATTGTATTGGTCGCCGGCAATACCGAAACGGGTACATTCGGCTTCACACACGGCATCTCCCGTACTGATGGCCTCGAACTTCGTGGGAGGTTCGACCTCCTCGACATCGAAATAATGATGCCCGCGGCATCCTCCTTTTGTCTGGAATGTCAGCACGTATGAATATTGCTCACCGGCCGGACACAGGTGATTAAAAGAAATCGTATCGCTGATACCGTCTCCCCAGTACCGCTGTACCGTATCCCGCTCAATAGGATCCGTTCCGAGTCCTCCGTCCCTCAACTCAAAGACACATTTGTACGGTGCTCCGAGTACTTCGATCTTAGCCCCCGTCTCTGCACCCTTACAATAATAATAGGTATCGTAAAGCTGCAATTTCGGCAAAGTATCCATATACACCGTAATCTTATTATTCATCTCCTGTGTACAGGCTCCTAAAAAGCCGACCACGGAGTATACCCCGGCTTCGCGTACGCTAAACGTAATCTCACCGCCATCGACACGGTACTGCCGCATCGGAGATACCTCCACGCCATCCCGGAACAAGGCATATTCGACAGCCTTTTCGGTTCTACCCAGAGAAATCGTCGCCGTATCTCCTTTACAGAGGTAAATATTTCCGCCGTCGAGTTCCGGATAACGGGTAATATCGAATGCCTGCGGGGCCTGCCCGATAGCGTATGAAGGATACATGGTATCCCGGCAGAAACGGGCTTTACTCACCGGATCAATATTGTCTACGATCACCCAATAGCGTCCCGGTTCGGTCTGGGGCCTGAACTGTATATCACTTTCCGAAGCCGACAACGTATCCAGCGCCTCTGCTTTCGAATCAATGTAGAGGTAATAATTCTGATTCGGTAATTTCCCGACCAGACTCACCTCCAGTTGCCCTTCGTTACCGCAGATGCTTGTTCCGTCCAAACCCGACAACTGGGGCATCGGTTTGTAATTGACGTTGATCCGGGAACTGGAAATACATCCCTTGTGATCCATATCCAGCACATAAGCATCATAAGCCTTGTATGCCCCCAGGAAAATCCGGTCCGTATTGTTATCTTCCGTAGCGGTATAAGACGTCAGCGAATCCCGGTACCCGCCATCCATCAAACCGATCAATACATATTTATTATCCGCCTTCACCTGGGAGAGGTAAATATTTTCCCACTCGTTGATACAGGATTCTGCCGGAACATTGTCCAAAGAAGTGACATTTTCCATGGAAAGCACACCGGAACCGGGCTTTGTTACACCGACCTCGATCGTATCCAAAGGAATATCGCCACACACATCCCGTCCCCATAAAATATACCGGGAGTTCTTGGTCACCCTGCCGGAAACATAAGGCTTGATCATCCGGGGCCCCACCGACGACCAACTGATCGCAGAGCCGGTACCCGCAAGCACGTCACTCATCAAGGTATCGGTAGTGGTAACGTCTTTCAGGTAATAGGACCAACCCTTACTGCTGCAAGGATAGATCAAATCGGTTACCGTAGCCGCAGTACAGGTGGGCCGCTGTTGTACCAGATCGCAGATATCGAGTTCCGTAATCTGCACATTGCCGTTCATGTCAGCCTTACAATTCGTCGTTGTATTTTCAGCCTTCACCGTATATACGCCGGTCGTATTGTAAACTCCGAATTTCAGGGTATCTCCCGTACCGGCCATTGTCGCAACAACCTCGTTATCTCTGTACAAAGTATAACGTACTCCTCTCTCGCTCGAGCGAAGGGTGATATTTTTCTCCTGTGCACAATCGGCGTACAGGGTAAATTCCTTCGGAGCTTCTTCGGCTTTTACCTCAAAATCCGTGGTCGTAAAACAACTCGTCTCGTCATTTTGGGCAAGTACCGTATATTTTCCGTTCTGTATTCCCTGAAAGGTTTTGGTGCCCGGTCCGACAATCGTATCGAAAGAAACGCCCTCCCGTTGCAATATATAGGTCACTCCCGCTTCCAGACCGGTATAGGTCAGATCGCTTCCTTCGCCCAGACTCAATCTGCCATAAGGATAGCAATAATATACATCCGGCTGAACCACCGGCTTCGGATTCCGGTTGAAAGTAAACCAATTCACCAGTGTCGGACAGCCTTCCCGTTCGGCCTTCACCTGATAGGTGCCGTAAGGTCTGGCCGAAAGCACCGTTTCAGCCACGCCCCCGTTTCCGGTAAACAACTCCGTACGCTCTCCATTCGGAGCCTCCAGGAAATAAGTCACATCTCTTTCGGTCGGCGACAAAGCAAGTGTCGCATTCTGTCCCTCACAGGCTCCCAGTCCGTTGTTGACAACAGCGTCTACCTGCGCCGGAGGAACGACTTTACGTATTTCGATATCGACTGTATCCGAACAGGATTTTGTCAATCCGTTCTCGAACGGATAATGACCGTTACGGGTATATACGAATTTATACGTACCGGCTCCGAACTGTTTGTGGAAATAATCGTTAGGTGCATGGATCGTCTCGAAACAGATGTTTCTGTTCGACAAAATAGAGTAAGACATATCCGTCGACGTCGAGTTCAACTGCAACACCAGTTGCTTTCCGTCACAATATTTCAAAGAAGTAAGCTCATCGTGAGAAGGCGGCGCAATAAATTCGATCGGCTCGGAATAAGTGGAGCAATGATGATCGCCGGCAACACTCTCGGCCTTTACCCGGTAGACTCCGGCATCCCTGACAGGCGACTCCACCCGGAACGGAATGGCTCCCCCTCTGGAATTATTATACCGGTCTTTTTCGACAAAAGAACCGCCGTTGTCCACACTGTATTCGAGCACATAATTGACTCCCGCCGTTGTCGGACTAAGCACTTTAATGGTCTCGCTCTGTCCCGGCAAAACACAACGCGCTCCCGGATCTTCGACCTCGGGTGTGCCGGGACTTTCCCGCAACAGAATATAAACGCTGTCGGTAATCACCACATCGTCGTTGCGGGCCGTCAGGAAGAACCAGCCGCTTCTTTCCGGCGTAAAAATCCACCAACCGGTATTCGGACCGGTAAAACCGTCTCCCCACCATTGGGTTGTCGTTACATCCCCGTCTCCTCCCGCGGTATAGGCGTATAGTTTAGTTTCTTCTCCTTTACACAGATACAAAGAATCGATACGGTCCTGTCCGTTCCCGTCCTGTATATAGGCGGTAAACGGACGGCGGTATACCTCAATCCAGATACTGTCACGCACTTCCTGTCCCATACTCGTAACACGCAGACGCAGCCAGCCCGATTGCTTGGCGGTAAACATCACGGTATCCCCCTTCATTCCGCCCCATGAGGCATCGGCATATCCGGGAGCGTCGAACGACCAGTTTTTCTCGTACACATAATCTCCTCCTTTGGCATCCGAACAGAAAAACAATTCGTCGTTCTTATATACAATGGTATCGGTTGCTTCGAGATTAGTACAGCAATACCACAGGTCATAATATTTCTGGTAGCGTCCCCGGTATTCGATATATTCCGTCTTCCGCTTGATACAACCCTCGTGTTTGTGGGCATGGTACTGACGGATACAGTTTTCGGAATTACAATTCCGCGAACAGTAATGGTAGCCTGTATGCTGGGCGACACAAGGACAGAACGGATATTCGTAATGCTTGTGTATGTCGGAAAAAAGAATTTCCGCCCGTAATTTACCGCCGATCACCCGGACGGTTACGTCATCGCTGTGTACACACCCGGCTCCGTCGGTTACCGTCACTTTATAAGTACGGTCTTCGTTCACCGGTGTCGTCAGCCGGTTGCGGAACGGATTGCTCTTATCGTTCTCATACCACTCCTGTCCGGCATCATCCGTCACCTGATCCCGGCAATAGTACAGGTCGTACCATTTTCCCCTACGGGCATAACCGGCCACCGTATACGTATTCCACTCCGTTCCCATATAAACACAACCGTGTGCGGCGGGATTGTAAGCATGGTACAGGTACGGGCAATTCGTCAGTGTACAGTTCGGACCGTGGGAATACATATGAACCCAATCCGATCCATAGGAATCATGCTTGGCTGCACAAGGACAGAACGGCCAATAATATTGTTTGTGCACTGTCGTATTGGGTAGGGAAATCACTCCCGTCTGCTGCAATTCCGACTCTTTCTCCCACTGTACTTCCAGCGGCTGTACATAATTTCCGGTAATATCGACATGCAGCCAGGTCGTCAACCCTTTAGCGTCCAGATAAATATCCGCCGGATTGGTCGACACCTGGAAATTACTGGCTTTGACAGTAATATCCTTGGAAAAAGAAGTACTGCACATACCCGTCGGGTCGATCGCCTTGGCATAAAAAGTCGCCCGCTGGTTCGGAATAATAATATCCTTCGGATTACCGTCACCGATAAATTTATACCACAACTTTGCCGGGTCCTGACGATATACCTCGTAAGTTACCCCCGGCTCCGTCGCATCTATCGTCAATGTTTTGGTATCCCCGTCCGTATCCAGCTCGGCACACAGGCTGCCGCTGGCCGAAAGTGTCTGCTCCTTGGGAGCATCCACATTGCGTATCCGGACTTTATTGGTCGTTCCCGTACAACCTTCACGTGTCTCCACATGCACCTCATATTCCCCTTCGCCGATATGCGACCAGCCGATGGGAGAGGTTCGGTCGGGTTCTTTGTCCGGATCCGGTACCCCATTCTTATACAAGGTATAAGTCGCCCCTTCCATAAAACGGTCAACCTGTAATTCGGTAAATTCCGTATAAATCGTACCGTCGGCAAGCTTGATGTTGCAATTTACGGTATCTCCGTGCAGAGCCGACAACTTATGAATGGAAGGAGGAGGCAACATATACACGGAATCTTCGAGCGTAATGGTCGTCGTACAACCGTTGACACCGGTAGCCACGACCCGGTAACGCCCGTAATCCATATTTTCATAAATACGAGGCTCCCCGTCGGGAGGCGAATTCAATTCCGGAACGGCAAAGATGCGTACACCTCCCGTAAATGTCGTATAAGGCACATTCTGGAAGCCGCTTCCCTGATTGCGTTCCAACTGATACTGCACATCGTTTTCCCATTCTCCCAATACCAGGGTGGCGCCGCTGTTTCCCATACAATAGTAAGAGGAAATAAAAAAGTTCGGGGCCTTGGGCGAAGGCCATTCGTCGATATAAGGCCGTCCGTTCATTTCCTGGGAACATTCGGTTTTGGGGTTCGTGGCCATAATGTAGTAGATACCACCCGCCATATTCTCGAATTTCAGGGAATCGCCCGTACCTTTCAATTCCTTGACAAAAATACCGTAATCCCGGTATAGTGAATAAGTTAACGTATCGGAAGAACCGGCTAAGGTCAAATTCCCCGTCGGCGTATGTCCGGCACAGTATTCTCCCTCTCCGGTGAATTTATAATGCTCGAAAACCTCTACATCCACCCAACCGCTGTCCAAGGCCGCATTACATACGTTATAAGCATATACCTTGTATTTATTCCGTTCCGTCACATCCTGGCCCTTCACTTCTACGAAATTGGTATCCGATTCGTATGTATGTTCGTTAAGTACCCACCGGTAATGGATGGGAGTCGTACCCGTCGTCGCTACCGAAAGTTTTTGTTCCATTCCGGCACACAAAAGCATGTTGTATCCTCCGACACCCTTTTTAAAGCTGACCGGAATCGCCAGATTTTCCAGACGCACAGGCTCACTCAGAGTACCCCCGCACTGGTTATAGGCCTTCACCTGATAGAGTCCCAGATCACTCTCTCCGATATGAAGAATATCGAAATCCTCCGAAGTCGTATTTTCATAATGCCCGTTATCATACAAAGGCAACCGGTTGAAATACCAGCGCAAACTATCGGTTGTCAGATCGGGTTCCACACCGAAATAGGTAATGGAATCTCCCACACAAGCCCGTTTTTTCAAAAAAGGATCCCGGTCGAAACGCGGACGTAAAGTCACTTTTACCCGAATCGGTCTGGATGTCTCCTTTTCGATACAATTATTATAAGCGACACAGAAATAATTACCGGCATCGCTTTCCTGAATATTCTCCAGACGAAGCACATTGCCTTCGGATTCCGGAATACGTACTCCGTCTTTCGTCCAGTAATACTGGTTTGCCGAACCGCTGGCCGTACAGGTCATTACAAGCGTACTCCCCTCACAGACCGTCGTATCCGGAAATACATACACTTCACTCACCGGCCGGATAAAACTGGGCTTTTTTTCTACTTTCAATTCGATGATCTCACTGTAGGAATCTTCATCCGAACATTGGTTGGAAATCGCCCAACGGTAATAACCGGCATCCGACATCAGCACCCCGTTGATAAAAATAGAGGAAGAAGGCAGCAATTTGGAATTCTGTACCCTCCATTCTCCCGTACTCCAATCTTTATATAACTTCTCCAAATAGCAGGTATAAGATCCGCCTCCTGTAATTTTAGCCCTCAGTTCCAGGCGTTCGTATTCACAGGTCGTCAACACCCCGTCGACAACAACATTATCCCAGATGACCTGAGGAATATCGTATACCGGCAAAAAGACCGAATCCGAAACGATACCGCATTCGTTATAGGCCGATACCACATACAGCCCTTCCACATCTTCGGCGGGAGGTGTCAGCTTAACGGTCAGATCCCGGGTCGTATCGGGCAATATCGTCGTTCTTCCGCTTAACGTATCTATCCTTTTCCAGGCATATTGAATATCGTTTTTCTCTGCAGCAAAACTGGGTACCAATTGTACGGAACCGGTATTGATACAGGCATATTGTAAATATTCGTGAGCCGCCATCGGATTCGTCAGCCAGGGCGCCCGGTTGAGATCGATATGGAATACCTCACTGGTATCCGAATCACAACTATTCACCACCAGACAGCGATAACGTCCGGAATCGGTGGCACTGGTCGGATTCAATATCCGCAAGGAATCGGTCCCCAATCCTAAATACCTGGACGCATCTGTCAAATCCGTAAAGAAATTAGCACCCAGCTTCTGCCATTTGTATTGCAGATTGGTGCCCGTGGCATGTACGACCAATAGAATCGTATCGCTGACACAGGTAATTTCCGTAGCACTTAACGTTTTTACCACCGGAGGTACACACGACATAGTCGCTCCGTCCCCTTTTCCTCCGGTGTATATCTGTCCGGCAGCCATATAGCCTGTCAACAGCAAAACAATGCACACTAAAAAGCGTCTCATACGCAATATAATTTATTTTCTTACTTTTTATAACAACGTATCGGGTGTTTTCCTTCCGTAGCCAGCGGATTTCCTACGGTCGCATCCGGTTCGAAAGACATAACACTAAAATAAGGATCCGTCGTATCGTAGCTGATATTAACATACCAACCGTTCAAATCCTTCAGCCACCAGCCACCTAAATTACCGTCAGCAGGAGGTACGCCCATCGCTGCCATAAAATTATCGAGTCCCGGTGCATACAAGCCCGGATTATACCCGGTACTGCATGGATCTGCGTCACTTACATAATCCTGTGTAGCCGGATCGCCGCACGGAGATTCTCCCTGTGTCGCATAAAAACGCCACAGCACATCCCACATCTGCTTCGTCGGAATAGCAAATCCCGGCGGGCACAAATTATCTCCGTTGGCCTGTATCTGCTTCCACGTATACAATCCTCCGGTAGAAGCACCGTTTACAAACACCTTCGAATTCACCATCATCCAACAACGTCCGTCCGGTTGTTGTGCTACAGCATAGGAATTTCCGTCATTATCCGTTACTGTAGCCGGACAAGCCAATCCGGCCACCCGAACCGCCAAATCCAGGATTTTTTCAAACGTACAGGCCCCCAATGTCACGGTTACCCGCACTTTACAGGCTCCGCCGTCATTCAAAGGAATCTCGGAAGTCAGATCGGTCCGGTTAACCGTCACGATATCTTTCGTTACTCCTGTCTGATTGGACAACAAATGCCACGTACTCTTCGACTCCAACCTCCATTCCACTTTTACATCTCCGGCAATTCCCAGGTCCGTCTGTAAAGTAACCGAAGAAACATACGGGTTCATCTCCATATAGCTGTTCCCTCCGTTAATGACATAGCCCGGTACGACTACCGTTACCTCGTTCCCGTATGACTCGGCATGTGAAGCAATACTTTGCCGCCGGAATTTATAAGTGTGATACAATGTCTCATCGATCAGGCAGGTATTCAGAGTCCAGTTCTGGGTATTACTGTTGGGCAAAGCCTCCCAGCCTGCTCCCTCATCGTTCATTTCCCACAAATAAACGGTAGAAGCCGGGGTATCGTCTCCCGGCTCAACTTCCGTAATCACATACGGCTGAGCGGCACATATAAGGGCCGTATCGGGGTTTCTGCCTCCCTGTCCCTCAATCTTTCCGGTAAGGATCGATTTCATCGGCACACTGCGTCCTCCCCGGAAACCGGAATAAGCATAACGCAATTCATCCGGCAAAGCCCTGGCATATACCGTATCTCCACGATACGACACCGCCATATTGTCGCCCACCAGCAAAGAACTGCCGGCACCTAAAGCCTCCGAAGCAAAAGAACCGCCTTTCAGGATAAAGTTTTCTTTCGCAGCCGGCCAGTCCATTACCGGCCAGGGAATCGTTACATCTTCGTCTACTACGATACGACATCCTAAATAACTTCCGCAATATCCGGATTTCGACTGCCGGACGATGGTTGTCATCCGGTTGCCTTTTTTATTGATGGTCTGCATCGGAAGACTTTTGGAAGCAATCACCGTATAATTTCCATGTCCGACATCAAATATTCCATAAACATGTACCACCGTATCCGTCCGCCAGGAAGCCACAGACGACCATATATTCCCATCCCCGAAAACTTCCCCGTTGAAATTTTTTCCCTGCCGGGCATTGTAGTAAATCTCGGCTAGATTCCCCGTCATTTCCATAATTCCCCACTTGGAAGCACCGGCTTTATAGATATCGGAAGTCTCCGTCGCAAAAGCCCCGCATCTGACCGGCCCGAGATTATGCACTTTCGGACCGTTCATACGACCGGTATTGGCAGCATTGGCGATCAATACTTCCTCGTCTTCCGCATTGTCATTTTTCACGGTCGAAATATTCCAGGCCTGCAAAGAAGCAAAATTAGGCGTGCCCCACGCAAAAGAGCGGTCATTGGCCCCAATAGCCGGATTCCGTTGCCGGCATCCTTTTTCATATTCCATTTCACTGTGCGGACGCAAACCCGCCCAATCGCAATAAGCCCGGACATCATCGGGCGTCAGGTAATTACAGGCCACACTTTTTCCGTCGGCATCCGAATTGATCGGATCGTTTCCGTTCAGATCGAAACCGAAGATAACGGCCGTATCGTGAGTACGGAACCGTTCCTGCAAAATGATGCCGTTCCGGTAATTCGGCACATCCTTTTTTCCGAAAGCAAATTGCCCCGGAGCCAGATTGTCCAGGTCGTTTTCGATGCGTTTTTTCTGATCGGTATAGGTAATCCGGTTCAGGAAATTCACATACTGTTCCTGCGACACCTCATACTTCATCGTATAAAATCCGGTATAGCCCATCGGATACAAATCCGGCACCACCCATCTGTTCAGTACTCCCCTGTCTGCCGTCGCTCCCATAATATGCACCTTTACCTCATCGTCCGTATTTACATAAAAAGCAGAGTTGCATTCCTCGGAAACGAAAGAATAAGGAGAAATCCGATCCCCCAGGTAATAAGGCCCGTTAGGGACATACACCATTTCTACCGCCTGTACGGAAACCTCTATCTTCCCCTGCCGGATATCCTCTACCGTTACATCGTAATACAGATTCAAATCCCCCTGCTTGAAATCCCATTCCAAAGACACCCGGGGAATGTTCAGATTCCCGTTTCCGGGTGTACGCCGGAATAAAAATACCCCCGCTACTTCCTGCTTGGATGTAATCTGTGTCGGCTGATAATTTCCGGCATATATGACGTCCATCCGCAACAAATTGATGTTCTCCGTTTTTACCGGCAAAAATTCCATCGCCGGGACATTTCCTCCCCCCGTCACCCGGTGTCCGTCCTCTTTCAGATAAGCATGATGCCACGGCTCATTCACTCCTACCCGCCGGTACTTTACGAATAAATACACGGCATCCCAACTCTCACTTTCCCGCCAGGAATGCTCCCAGGACAACGGGAACGTAATCAATGCCGTATTCTCCGTAATAGCCTGAACTTTCGCCTCGCCCCGGATACGAACATCATTACCTATTGCCGGTTGTAACCAAACAATCAGCAATAGGATTGCAATTATTATTTTTACCATAATTATGGGAAATATTATAAAATATTGACATTTTCTTGCAAATTTACTAACATTAACACATTTTTCAAAACATATGCTAATTTATTATCTCCGAAAATTTATCCCGGTTGTTATAAATTTTAGACATATCGTCCCGTTCCGCTCCTGCCGGGTCCGGATAAAGTTTTCCGTCCGAAGAGGAAATCTGCGGAATCGTAACGAATCCGTCGAAATTCACGTCTGCTTTATAGTATCCGAATTCATGGATCGCCTTCCAGATACTTTCATTCGCATTGTTTATGGTTATCAAAGCATTGTCGAATACATCCCCGACACACATTCCGAATACCGAGACTGAATTGATCTGGCCCAGCCAAACGACATGCAGCGTTGCATCCCCTTCCTTAACATAAATGTTCCCCAGCATACGCATATCCATCAGTACAGCTTCGTCACGGGTCATCGCCAGAGTAACCGGCAAGGCAGAACCGATAGCCAGATGGTTCCGGTGTTTAATGACCAGATGATATTTCGTATCGAAATCGACATTGGGTATGGGCAAGGCTTCGCTTCCCGTTCGGTCGACCACCGTTCCGTCATCCAACAACAGGAATTGACCGCTGAATGCTTTTTCTCCGTTGACGCTGTCTTTCCTCAATTCAAGCGTAACCCAATCGACACCTTTCCGTTCGCCCAATGCCGGCCATTTATTCCCCCACTGGGCATTGGGAACCTTATTATTGGTCCACAACGTACTGGCCATTTTCTTTTCATCTTTGCGATAAGCCCCTTCCAGAAGCACTTTCGTCCTGATAAAGACGGTATCCAATACGGTAACCGTACGTACAACCGTCTTCCGGCCCGGACAATAGGCATCTGAAACCGTAAAACGGTAAGTTCCGGCTTCCGTCGACTGGAAGAGACGCGCATCTGTCGTCAGTTTCAATTTCGAACTTGTACCGACAGACCCGTCCAGGCGGGTGTATTCGACATAACTGTTCCACGGCTTGGTACCCAACTCGTTCGGCATATATACCATAAAGCTCACAATCTTATTGGAAACAGGAACCACGAAATTTTGAATCGTTTCGTCCTCGTTATTTCCCGTCACAATCGGATGCCTGCCGGTTACCCGGAATCCCGGTGATTTGCGGCAATTCAATTTCAGCGGCTCATCGGCCGGTTTGACAACACAACCGTGCTTGTCCGTAATACTGATCAATTGATACGTACGATATGAATCTGAAGAATTCATCGTCTCATCGTAACTGAGCGCGTAAGAAATCGCATTATCCATCGTATTGCTCAACGACGTAGGCCGACCGATCATCTTTCCGTTGACATCATAAGCAATGGCCCGGATCGTAAAATTAAAGGCACCGGCACCGTTGGCTTCAAGTAACAGATCAGCTTTACCGCCGTGACAAATATCCGGAGTACTCAAACTCAACTTCGGTTCCGGCAGCTTATCCAACCGGAGATAAATCTGAGCCGAATCGGCACAGCCCGCAGATGTCTCAGCCCGGTACACCACCTTATACCTTCCCGCAGCACCGGACAGGATATTATCGTCGCTCAATTTACCGTTGAGGTAGAATTTACCGATGGAGGCATCCGGATAAGGCTGCAGCAAATCCACCAGATTCACCTGTTGACATTGTCCGAAAACGGTATCCGTCACATTTCCGATACGTGTGCCGTAAGGCTGCTGTATCACGAAAAGCACATCCTCGCCCCGGACAATACCGGCACATGCATCCGGGTCCGTAAATTGAGAGGCAGAGGCAATATAGAATTTCTGATCGGTAATTACATTCAGTTCGAAAATCGTATCGTTGGACCAGATCTCAACCGGTAAACTTCCCAATTCAGGAGCCGTATTTCCATCTCCCCTGCGCCGGATATCGATCCGCCACGGAGCTTCGCCTCCTTCCACTTTGACCCTCAACCGAACGGACTCGCCGCGGCAAACCGTATCCCGGCCGACATGGTCCAAAGAGACATAGAACAAATCATGCGGCTGTACGGTCACCATCACCTCACTCTCTGAGGCATAACATTTCGTATCCGTCGTAAAGATGTCGAATATCCGATACACTCCTTCCCGGTTCAATCTCAGGGTATCGCTATCGGAACCGGCTACAGAATGCAACACCTTTTCCTCCCCTTCGCGGGCCACATAATAATCCCAGCGGGTACAGGCCGGGACAGTCGTAGATACCACAACCTTCGCCACATCATCGGGGCAAATATAAGCCAACGTCCTGTTCGTCCTCAGATCAACCTCCCGGTCTACCCGGACAATCACCGTATCCGTCAACACATAACCGCAACTGTTTTCAACCATACACCACAACCGGCAACTATCGAAATCATAAGACAATTTCTCCATCGTACACTGCGCTTCCGACTCGATCTCACCTTTCTCCAGATAACCGACACGCTCGGCAACAGCGGAATTCTTCTTTATCGCATACCAATTGTATTTCAAATCCCCGCCCCGGGCTTTCATTTTCACGCCCAGCGTACTGTTTTCACAATACGGATTGTCGGCCTTCGGCTGAGTGATGACTGTCGGAATCGTATCGATATGTAAATTCACATCTCCGGAAGTAACCGTACTGCAGGTATTGCTGACAACACAATAGAATACCCCCGTATTGGCCACTTTTTTCTCAATCTGCAACGTATCGCTGTTACCGGCCGGTATTGTCGTACTTCCACTCCGTTTAAACCACTGATAGGTATTATAGGAAGGCAGGTTTTGTACCGGATCCCGGATAATGACTTCCGTCTTTCCTTCTCCCGAACACACACTGACTACGGAATCTTTCACAAAATTCGCCAGTTTCACCGGTTTATCGATATACATATAATGTACCTTCGATCCCCTGCCGCATTTGTTCCAATAGTTCACCTCTATAAATCCGCCTTCATCCCGGGCCGTGGTATTGATGGAATAAGTCAGCGCATTGGTATAGCCCGGATCAACAACATTCCGTTTCGCCCACATTGTATAGATACGCGATCCGGCTTCCGGATCCGCAGCCGGTTCGAACTGCACGTTCAATTGTAACAAGGAGCCTTCACAATAATGCTTGCTGTCCACAGGCAGAACTGTCGGACGCAATGTATCGTCAACATACAGTCGGACAAGATTGAATTCCTTCTCTTTACAAGCATTACGCGCCAATACTTTATACGTACCCGCCTCAGCATACGTAACCGAATCGATCTGCAATTTCTGATCCTGTTTACCGCTGATCAGCCGGTCATTCCGGTACCAATACAGCGTATCCCGGCTCTCGATATTCAATTCGAATGCCGAACCGACACAAAGGGTATCGGTACGATAAGTAAAGCCCGTCACATCCGGTTCCCGGTTGAATTCCAGCCGTACCGTATCGAACAAAGCACCGCAACTGTTCCATGTACAGCAGACATAGTCTCCGGCATCTGCCGCTTCGGTTACATTTTTCAATGTCAATACGGGCGTTTTGGCCAAAGTATCCGTTGATCCGGCCTTGTACCAGAAATAGTTTTCACCGACGGCCAGACTGGCCAGTTTGACACTGTCGCTTGCCGTGCCGCAGACCATCTTATCGACCATCTTCTCCGGCATACGAACGACTTCCCGCACCGATACCGTTATCGTATCGATGTCAATACTCTTACAATAATTGGAGACGGTACATTCATAAACGCCCATATCCGCCATCGTCACGCTGTCGATCACATAAGAAGAAGAATTGCCGACAATTTCCCCTTTCACAAGCACATCACCCTCATCCGTATGAACAATACGGTCGCGCGACCTCCACTCGTAATGCAGCAAGCAGCCGTAAGCCTGAATTCCCAGTACAGCCAATTCACCCGTACAAACGGAAACGTCATGCGGCTGTTTGATCAATTGGGGCGGATTTACGGCAACGATATTCACCGTTCCGGACATTTCTACCTGGCACTTACCGTCGGTAGCCACTACTTTATATTCATTTCCGATATCACTGTTCTTATCACAGGTTTTACCCAGCAAGTTCGACCATTTCAGCTTACCGCCGCTGGTTCCAGTCAGGGTCTGTCCCGGTACCGGATTATTGTTACAATACAACTGATATGTCACCTGATCGGACTGGCTGCTTTCCAATATCACAGAACCTCCCGGTGCTGCCGGCATTCCGTCGGCACCCAAATAACAATATCCGTCGTTCTCTGCAATCAGCCGGTATCTCTCAAGTTTAGAAGCCACATACAAATGCACCTCTGCCCCCATCCGGGCTTCTGCCCTGATCGTCTCTCCGCTCGCCACATCCAGAATATCCTTGGAAGCGATGACATAATAGTAACCCGTATCACACTGTGAACCGAAATCGATCGTCTTCCCCGAACCATCGGCCGAAGCCACAAAGTCTACCTTTTCACCCGCACGGCGGAACAACTCGTAATGCGTGCCCTTTTCACTACCGGAAAGGCGGAGCTTACGACATTCTCCCGCCTCACACATGTAAGGCGTACCGATAACCTCCAGATCGAACTCTTCGACCCCGACCTCTTTCACGACAATACTATCGACGGCCACACATTTGAATGCACCCGGTCCTGTCTGGAAAGTCCATACCATATATGTCCCGGCTTTATAACGGATACCCGTTGTGCTCAAATTGACAGCATCCCCGTATTCATTGGCAGCCGCATAGTAAATCGTCTTATTCGGATAGTCCTGTTTGGTACCGATCTGATAATATACTCCCGGACTGGTCGGTCGGGGTATCGTAATCTCAACCCCGTTTCCTCCCTTTATATAAGTATACTCCTTAATCACATGCAATTCCGGTTTCGGATTCAAAACGACGTTCAATTCGCCATCAAGCATAGCCGTACAGGCATCGGATACCCGGGCCAGTACTTTGTAATTACCGGGCTCGCTTACCTGAGCAACCACCAGCGATTCCCCTTCTCCGTAAGCCGAGTCCCGCTGAACCACATCGTTCTTTACCAAATGGTATTTCACACCGGCCTGCGGTTGCAACACGACCACCTCATGACTTTCCCCTTCACACAACTGCCCGTTCCAATCCGTAGCAATCGAGCGTACGTCCGGAGCCAGACTCATACACCGGGCCGGATATTCGGCATCACACTTCCGCGTTTTACTGGTAGCATATAACGAATAACATCCGATTTCCGTCTGCGGCTTAAAGCTCAGATTACTCGTCGGAGCATCCCCGCGTATCGTATCTACAGGATGTCCGTTTACCATCAGGTAGTAATCCAGCAAAGGCACACGCGGCTGATGTAAACTTATCGTAATGGAACTCCCCGCTTCCACACAGGTATCCGTACCGACGACATGCGGATTCTCCGTTGTACGGTCCTTAATCAACCGGAGTGAGTCGATAAAATATGTACACTGAGAAGTATCTACCGTCGCATACAACATCGCTACCCGCTGATTCGTATTCATCGTTACCGATCCCAGATACAGTTCGGATTTTCCGTCTCCGATCGCTTCAAAAGTTTCTCCGCCGAAATTCAGGGTATAAGTAACCCCTCTTTCACTGGTGCCTAAATTGAAATCATAACTGTCCTCGTCACAAACGACACCGTCCCTGTAACGTTTCAGACTTACCTGCTGCGGAGCAGCCGCATCATATACCCAGGCCGTATCCATAGCAATGACGGAATCACATGCATTGGAAGCATACAGAATATACCGGCCGGAAGGCAACCGTTTACCGCCGATCTTATTCCAGGTGAGCTCGACATAAGGCGCTCCCTCCTTCTTCTCCGATACCGAAGTTTCGTTGGCGATATAATATTTCCAGTCGCGCTCCGTCTTGGTTGCCGTAATCGTCACTTCTCTTGCCGATGCTTCCCCGCTACAGTTATAACCATCTACTTTCAACTCGGCATTGGCCGGACGGTCGTACAACACGACACTGCCGTCCATCCAGGCGGAACAGGTTCCGTCCCCTTTCACGGCATACACCGTATAGTTACCCGGAGTCTTATATTTTTTAAAGTTAACCCCTGTCTGCGAAGCCGTTACCGGACCTTCCACCTGATAGAAACCATCCATATAGAGGTAATACTTCACACTGTCTCCTTCATATCCGCCGGAAAGCGCCACCTGTACCTCCGTAGCACAATCCCCGCCTCCGTTTGCATTGACAATCGGATAGACTTTCGGTTTGGTCAGACGGCGGATAGACATTTCCGCTACGACATCGGCACACTGATTCTCAATATAAGTACCGGTCACGAAATAGTCACCTGCCGGCAACGCCTTGTAATATCCGGCACTGACACCGTACAGGGTATCCAGAGCCTGACTGTTGGCTTTATTGTACAATACATATTCGGCCGTCGTTTTCAACCCGGCTAGATACAATTCACATCCCGTCTCCTGTATATCGGCATCCTGGCAATAATCACAATCGGACACCTCTGCTTTAGGAGGCACATCACTGACGGTAAACGTATCGTAATATTTTTTCGCACACAACCCTTTATACGCCATCTCTATCTTATAATGGCCGGCCGGCTTCCGCCCGACGAACTGTATACGCCCGCCGTTTCCGTAAATGGTATCCAAATAGGTATCCGTATCCGTATTTTTTAACATGTAATATACATGCTCCTCGGAATTGCTTATCGTAATCTCATTCGACCCGGCAGCACACAAAGCCCCTTCCGGCACTTCGACATCCAACCGGACATTCGGGAACGGATATTCCTGAACGGTAAAGGTATCCGTCGTCCAGCACCCTCCCCACAATCCGACACGCTCGCTCTTAAATACATAACGACCGGCCGGAACGGTCTTGTTAAACACCGTTGCCGAAGTCATACTATCAACAGGCACACCGGTATCGGCATTTTTCAAGGTATAGAGTACGCCGTAAGTCTGTCCGGAAATATGCACCTGCACTCCTTTCTCATTCTGACAATATTCCAACTGTCCGACAATCGAATCCTGCGGTACGCTGTTCCGTACGGTTGCGGTCAAAGGTTCTGACGTACAAGTAGTCAACGGATCATATGCCACCAACGCATATTCTCCGTTGCTGACATTCCGGATCAACGTATCGCCGGCAAAAGCTTTCACCTGATAGGATTCAGTCATTCCGGCCAAAGTATATTGATAATCGGATTTTAACCCGGTCAACTGAATCGAGGAAATCCGATCCGGCTGGCAATCGATTACCTGCATCGTATTCTCTGCCAATACCGGCAACGCAATACCCGGGAATTCGAAAGCACCCCGTTCCACGGTACAATTTTCCCGTCTGGCAGACACATAATAATCCGATCCGGCAGGCACCTCGGCAAATACCATTTTACCGTCAATATCCGTCCCTTTATATCCGGACTTACCATCCAGCGTATACAGCGAATAAACGGCATTTCCTTCCCATTCCTCCAGATACAACATCGCCGTATCTCCCTCGCACTTATTGGTAACAATACCCTGCAACTCCCCGATCAACGGAGCCGCTGCAGCCGTGATCTTGTCTTTCAATTCCCGCGTACATCCGTCCCTCTCTGCCGATACGGTATACACTCCGCTGCCGACTTGTGCAATATCCCATTTCACTTCCGCATCCCCGGGCAATACCGTCATCCCGGCATCCACTCCGTTGTATTTCAGCATATAGCTGGAACCGCTCTCCGGTTGTTTCACCACGATCGACATCAGACTATCGATACAAGCCTTCCCTTCATAATCCAGATTTACCAACGCCGGTAACGGCCGCTCCGTAATCTCGATCGTATCCAGCATAGGCAGATTGCAATAGTCCGTCCGTATCCGGTAAGTACCGCTCTTATAGCGGCCTCCGAACAACATGGGACCGGAACCGATACCGGACAACTGAACACCCTGCACATCCTTGAAATTTTCTTTAACGATATCCCAGGTCTGCAGATAATAAATCACGCCTTCCTGTGTTCCGGTTATTCCGAATTGTACACCTTCGTCTCCTTCGCAATAACTCAGGACATTCCCTTCCGTATAGATCTTATAGAAAGTCGGTAATTCCCGGATATGATACCGATGGCTCATCACACTTTCGCAACCTTCGGCATTCCGGGCCCGGATGGAATAAATACCCAGGTCCTGATAATAGCCGAAAGTCAGCTTACCGCCCCCCTCCAATGTTTGCAACGGTTCCGTATCATCATCCTTGTACAAGGAATAGGTTACACCCGTAGCTGAAGTGGCCAGACCCATCAAATGAGGCATTCCGATACATCCGAGTGTATCGCCGAGCAAAGCCATGTCCGAAGGCGCATAGGAAATCCCCACATTGAAATACCCCTTGGCAGCCGAACAGGTTCCGGCATTGGCATAAATATCAAACTCGTTACCGCTTGTTCCGGTCACCTGAATCACACCATTATAACAGATCGTGTCGTCTTTCAGGTGCATAAAATCGCCGATCTTATTCCCCAAGGCATCACGCAACTCATATTTAACCAACGGATCAGCCCCCACTGCAATGATCTCCCCGCCGTCAACCCCGGCTTCATTGTTACAGTATTTAAAAGCCGTCTTCGGCAATGTCAGGCTTCCGGGATCGGCAATAACCGTCAATCCCTGCACGGTATCGCTACATTGCACACTCGGGTCGTAAGCCACCAGGAAGTAATTTCCGACAGTAACCGGATCGGGCAAAATCAGAGGGAAATCTTCCGAGCCCCCGGCTTCTCCGACGATCTCGTTTACATTATCTTGCTGGTAAATCGAATACCTCACTCCAAACTTCGGATTAACGATCTTCACACGAATGGCCGTCTCACTGATACAATGATCGTGCATACCTTCCACTAACGGATCGATAACCGGGCGGGGCTTGGAATTGATATCTACAAACCGGGCCATCGTATCGATACACCGATCCAAGGCAGCAACAACCTGATAATGTCCTGTGCCGTATGTTCCCCTGAACTCCAACCGATCTCCTGTTCCGGTCTTCTGTTCCACAAACACCGGATTTTGTCCGGCAATCTTGCTGCCTCTCAGCAAACGATAGGTAACATCGGTTTCCGAATGGCCGAGATATAGCGTATCCTTCCGCTCTCCCTCACAATATTCCGTAAAATCACCGGTCCTGAGGGTATCGCGCTTCGGAGCCCGTCTGATCTGGAATACAGGAGTAGTAAATACACACTGTGTATTTCCTTCGACCTCCGTATAATTCTTCGTTGCCTTCAACTGGTAATAACCGGCATGTTCTGCATCTGCATAGGCATTAACCGGGAAAGAAGCAGCATTGCCGTCACCCGTCACCTGCCCCCTGGAGGCATAAGCCACCGTTACCTGGGGACGCCAGAACAATTCATATACGACACCGGCTTCCGTACCCGAAAGTCTGACAGCCGTATCCGCTCCCGGAACAACACAGGTTAACGAACCGTTTTCCAGGAATACATCCGGTTTTTTACGTACCCGTATCCACACCGTATCGAGTACTTCCTGTATATGGTCTTTATAGACAGATTGCACCTTCAGAGTGACAAAGCCGTCCTGATTACCGTTCCGGATATATGTAATTTTACTCTTATGAGCCACAGGAATGCTGTCCGTATAAAAATCATCCGTCCACGAGTAAACGTAATCTCCGCCGCCGCCGGTTACAAAAGCACACAAACTGACATTGTCCCCCTCGCAAAGATACAAGGTATCGATCGGGGTAAAACAATCCGAAGCCCTTAATTCTGCCGCCAATTCCTGTCCTTCCACATTTACCTGTACCATCCCTTCGGCCGAGCAATAGTCGTCCTGTACGGTAACGGCATACAATTCACCCTTTGTCAATATCTCCGTCATCACATCATACGAGCCTTCAATCGGCGTATATTTACCGGCAGGAGCCCAGACAACTTCCGGTGTTCCCATGGCATTCTCTATATTTACCCACAAATGAGCCTTCGTATTGACAATGATCAAGGTATCCGGAATAACGCTGATTTTTAATTTATTGGCATCTATTTTAACCTCATTCCCCATATTTTGTATACACATATCGTGCGTATCCCGGGCAACAACATAATACGTCTCGTCTTTTGTCAGGGTCACCGGCCAATTCAGATACTTACCGTCTCCGAACATCGTATCCAGCGCTACACTTGAAGAAGCCGCATAAAGCCTGTATTCGGTTCCCGGCGTAGAGCCTTCCTGAACAACATAATGCCGCTCCCCGGTTTCTTCCTGACAGAACACCCGGTCGCCGCTCAACAGCCAGAGATCCAATTGAGGCAAGTCGACTACCTCTACCCGGCCCATATCTTTTTCACAACCGTAATTCGTAACGGCATGTACGGTATAGACACCGCCTTTCACCTTATCCCAAAGAATCAAGTTTCCGGACTCGGTTCTGCCGGTTGTTTCCCCGTCTTTATACAAAGTATATTGACAGGTTTTCTGACTATTGGCCAATTGCAACACCACATCACTCTCCATACCGTAACAGGCCGTCGTATCGCCGCCTACGGCAAACAAATCGTAAGCCACCGGATAAGGACGCTCAGCTATCGTATCGTTTTCTCCGATTTGCACCTCACAACCCGATACTTTATTTCTGGCAATCAACCGATAAGCATCCGGAGCAATATTCTCCCATACCAACGGAGCTCCCGTTCCCGGCAGCGGAGCCCGGAAGGTCACCCAGCCTTCCAACATCGCCAGTTTCCGGTAAACCTGCAACTCGTATTCCACATCCTGTGTTTCCGTCTGCGCCAGTTTCAACGAACCGTACTTTTCTCCGGTACACATCGGGTCTGAAACAAAGAAATCGAATTGCTGCGGTGTCGGCTTCTGATAAATGTATATCTCTCCCTGCATCGTAGCGGTACAGGTCGTCGTCCCTTTTCTGGCAGAAGCTTCCACATGGTAATACCCTGTTCCCCATCTGCCGAAAGTCAGATAAGGCGTGCTTACCGTATCCCCGTCGATTGTTCTCAGGGTCGTATATGACGTTTCATCCAGCTTATTCCTGCGCTTCAACGTATAAGTTACTCCCGTCTCAAACCCGCTGAGTCTGATTTCCCGGAAATCTTCGGCACAATAACCGCCGCCGCCCTGAATTTCATATGCAACGGGCGTAATCACTTCTACCGTCGTCTTGGTTGTAGCACCCTCCACACCGCTGCATTCATTCTGTATATAACAAGCATACTCTCCTGTTGCATCATGTGTCACATTAGACAGTTTCAGGGAAGAAGACCTCGCTCCGCTGATCGGCTCCCCGTTTTTCATCCATGTATAGGTAATCGGAGCCACCCCACTCGTACTGACCGAAAGAGTCAGGGTACTGCCGACACAAAGCTTCGCTGCCTGATCCGAAAGATCACGGGTAAAACGAGCCTTCTCTTTTATATTCAGATACACCTGATTACTGGAAGTCACACCCGGGCAATCGTTCTGTAATTTCACATAATAGGTCCCCCGGTCGGCATATACCGCATTATTAATGGTCATATGCCAGGTATGTGTTCCGCTGAAATGCCCGTCGTCTGCCAATTGAGTATTTTCACGCACCCAGAAACACTTCACTTCTCCGGCATCCGACGTATAATCGATCTTCATCTCTACGGTAGCTCCCTCACAATAATTACCGCCGTCATTCAACTCGACAGGCATCGTAATTTTCGGACGGGATTTCGTACGTACCGTATATTGCTTGATCTGTTTTTCCGGACAGGAATGTTTAGCCCAGCAAATATAAACTCCGGCATCCGCCTCTTCCAGATTGGTAATCCGGTAACTGCTACTGCTTCCGGACAAGCGTACACCGTCTTTTTCCCAATAATATTGCAAGGTCGGAGTCGGATTCGTTACATTCCCCTGTGCCACCATCTGCAACGAATTACCCACACCGGCACATACGGTCGTATCCACTAACTCGAAATCAGCCACAATGGGTTGCTCTACCGTCAAGCGGAAAAGCTTGCTCCGGGCAGAATCACACTGATTGGATACCCTCCACTGGTAATACCCGTCATCGAATGCCTCTACCATATTAAAGGTATAGCTCGGAGAGGTCTGCTCACGCATCATACGCCGTTTGTCGCTCACATAATTTCCTTTATTATCGACATTTACCTGCCAGAGCGAATATTTATAGGTACCACCGCCTTCTACTTCCGTCACCACTTCGACACTTCCCCGGTCGCACACATAAATATCCGACGGCTGCTGTACAAAACGCGGAGCCTCCCAGATTTCCTGGAAAGTAGTATCGTAAGCCGAACCACAGAAATTTTCTGCCTGCACCATATAATAACCTTCATCCGACTCCTTGCACGGCTTCACCGTAAAGGAGGAATTATCGTAATCTACCTCCGGCTTGCGTTGCGAGAAATTGATACCGTCTTTCGAATAATACCATTTCCAATGCAGATTCGTTCCTTGTGCAGTTCCGCCGTGCGGAATATCCGCATTCGTAATAAAAGTAAATTCCGTCTTCTCACAAACCGGAGTACCGACAATCGGATAAGCCGACAAATCCGGTGTTCCTCCTTTGACAAGACGGATTTCCCGGCTGTACGTATACCCGTAATTGTTACGTATCTTGCAGCGATAACGGCCACCGTCATCAGTCAATATCGATTTAAAAATCAAACGGGCCGAATCCTGTCCGGAAACATGGGTATCTCCGACAACCGGCTGGAAAGTCTTCCATCCTCCCGTCTCAAAATATTTTTCCCAACTGTAAATCAGATTTTCCGATTCCAGCACAGACACCCATAATACAGCCGTATCGACATTACATCCCAGCAATACATCACACTGATCGAGAATCTGCGGCAGGTTGTTCGGCAACACATATCCGTCGTCATTACCACCGGCATAAGCCGTATTCTCACGCACATAGATCATTCCGTTCAGCTCTACCGTACATTTACCGGTTGTACTGACCGTATAAGCCATCGATTTGGTCAAAGAAGAAGCTGCCAACTCCAACGGATTGATATTGCGGTAATAATTACTGCCCACCAGCCAGGTCACCGGCTCCGTCGCCGAACCGTTCACTTTAGCCGTCATCGTCAACCCCTCTCCTTTTTTCAGGTGGTGGATTGTCTCCACTTCCAGGCGTGTCTTTACAACAGACACGGATACCGAATCGGTAACATAACAATCCCCGTCGGATACCACCAACCGATACACACCGTCTTCCTCAATCCGGGCCTCGGTTACCGGACTTACATAATTTTTCAGTCCTTTCCCACCCCACAAATAACTATAGGTAATATCCGGTTTCAATTGGGAATTGTCCGCTTCCAGGCGTATATCTTCTCCGTAGCAAACAGAGGTCTCGTCCACCTTAATCGAAGATTTGGGCAATTCCTTCACCTTCATATAGGCCCGCTCGGTCGTCAGTGTCTTATCATTATTGACATCCGTAATGATACAATAATAATAACCCTCGTCTTTCTTCGTTACCGATTCGAACTTACACAACGGAGAAGAAGGGAATTCCCGGCTCTCTTCACCGACCTTTACCCATTTATAGCGGTAAAAATCATCTCCGACCATCGGTACGTACAACGTTGCCACATTGCCCTCACACACTTCATCCGTCAATACAATCGGTTTACAATAGGCACCGGAACCTCCCGTCACAAAACCGTCGTCCTCTCCTCCGGAGAAGGTTCCCGTCGTCTTCACAAAAAAGCGGCAGGTATCGTATCCGATACAACGGCTGTCGTAACGCTCCACAATTGCAAAGCCATCGTCAATCACTCTGTACTTCAACGTATCACCCGGCTGCATTTCTACCATATAATCAGGGGCATTATTATAATAAAAACGCCACATAATCTCATCCCCGCCCGGATTATCCACGCCGATCGCCACATTCTCCGGTTTCGGTAAGAAAACCACCGGCTGCACGTAAATATCCGGCTCGTATATCTGCATATCCACCGTATCGTAGGTATAACATTCTCCGAGCGAAGCTTTGACAATGTAACGCCCTGAATTTCCCATCTTTGCCGTAATCTCATAATCACGGGCTGTAAATGTAATGCCTTCCCCAAACCATTCGTAAGCATAAACATCCGAACCGTTTACCTTCTTATTTTCCGTAGCCAGCGCACTGATCGTCTCCTCACTGCCCCGGCAGAAAATATCTTTCAACCGGTTGGCATTGGGTACGGAGATTTCAGCCAACGGACCGTTGATCATGGTGACGGTAGCCGTATCCGTACTGACCGTCTTTTTAAAATTATCCTTGATCGAAGGATCGGCTACAATACAATAATACTCGCCGGCATCGTCCATACTATTTGCCCGCAACACCAAAGTAGACTCTTCACTCAATACGGTCCGGCTTTCATCGCCGACCTTATACCATTTGTAATTCAACACTCGTCCCAGTTCTGCCGTATACAGCGGAATAACGATATCCCAACCCCGGCATACATCCAGTTTATTTTTCAGCAACCCTACTTTCAATTCCAGATCCGAAGCGACAAAACCATCGTCCTCACCCCCGCCGAAAGTCTGCGGATACTTGACAAACACTTCGGTCGTATCGAATCCATAGCAACTTCCCTGTTGGAAGCATACGATAATACGGGTGTCTTCCGTTACGTTGATAACGGCAGGATTGTCCGATGTCAGGGAAGTACTCGGATACACCCGCTTATGCCAGGTAAAATTCCCCGTCCCGTTGGCTTCTGCCTGAATCGTTATATTTCCCGATGCCGCCAACTGATAAGTCGCAGGAATCCGCACTTTCGGAGAGGATATATTGAATTTAACATGCACGGTGTCCTGACAGCCGTCTTCTCCATCCTTCACCGTCAGTAAATAAACACCGTCCCTCAACGGCCGGGCTTTGATCACCTCCTCGCTCATCAATTCGAAATTATCTCCCGACCAGGTGTAGGTCACCCCGGAAAACTCCCCTTCATTTTCCAAACCTCCGAACAATACCGTCTCGCTTCCCAAACACGTATTCCAATCGGTCGAACCGTCTTTCTGCTCAATCTTAGCCACCGGACCGTTCTTAATAAGCACCTGGATGGAATCCGTATAATACATTTTCGGTTTACTGTCTTTCAAATCTTCCAGGTCCGAAATAATACAGTAATATTTTCCGGCCTGATCAAATCCCATATAGTCGATATCGAGTTCCGCTGCCGTACCCAATTCCGGACCGACATGTCCTTCCGTATCGTCTTCCACCCGGTGCCAGCTATAAGTATAACGTCCCAAACCGCTGATACCCGCCTTCAAAGACAGGCGGTTGTTAAGACATAAATGCAGGGTATCTATGGTCGGCTCAAGCCACACGTTGGTGGATACTTCCAATACGCTGAAACCGTCATCTTCCCCTCCGTAATAGGGTTCCAACTGACGTACCCGGATATAACAGGAATCATAAACGGTACATCCGTTTCCATCCGTCGCCCGGGCAATCGCCCAACCGTCCCGGGCCACACTGATCCGGTCGCCGCTACCGGGAATCAGAGCGTTCGTGGCTGTTTCCCGGAAACTCCATTCTACCGTAGTTCCCTGCGGGATATTGGCATTGACCTTATAAGAAGCATTGGGCGCCGGTAATTGCACACGGTCGGGCAATCCGATTACAGGAGAATTTACCTGTATCGCTACCGAAGCCGTATCCGAACAACCTTCATTGCTGACCCGTACCGTATATACGGCATCGGCCTGAGGCGAAACGGTAACAATCGCATCCGTTGCATTCTCTGCTGTAATGCCCTCTCCGGTCCAATGGTAAGTAACAGCTCCACCGGCTCCGTCAGCCGAAGCGCTGGCATCCAACGAAACTTCCCCGTCAATACAAACGACTGTTTGAGTCGGCGTAATCTGCGCTATCGGACCGATCCCCACCTGCAACAGTAAGGTATCGGAATACAGCACTCCCGTTCCGTCGGCAGTCCCGTCCAGCCCGGAAGCCGTACAGAAATAACGGCCGCCGTCGTCCCGTTTCACATTAAACGTATATTCGGCTCCTTCATATATCAATTGCGGATCACCTCCCGGTACGAACTTCCACCATATATAACTGAAATTCTCCACTTCCGGATAAAGGATACGGAAAGTCAACAAAGAATCCGGACAGGCATTGATCAACTGCAATTCTCCGGGGATTTTCGGTTTTACCCGGGAAAGTGTAAACCCGTCGTTCTCTCCTCCGTTAAATGTCGGAGCGAATTTCACAAACACCCGTGCCGTATCCCGGCCCATACATCCTTTCTCACTGGCGATAACCGTTACATAACCGGTGGAATCGAAGGTCATATTCACTTCTTTTCCTGTCTGCGCATCGGCGACACCGTTTTTTCCCCACTCAAAAGTCGAAACGGCTGTCTCCGCCCGGAAAGTAAGTTCTTTTCCTTTTTCCAGGGAAGTCAGTGGCGGATAAATTTTAACCTGAGGTTTCACAACCGGAATGGTAATCGTATCTTCCGACCAGCAACCTTCATTTTTTGAAGCCCGTAAGGTAAAATGCAAAGCATCGCCTACCTTTACCTTTATATTCGGAGTACCTTGTCCCGACACAATACCTTCTCCCGTCCATAATAAAACGTCGGCAACTTCAGCACCGCTACCACCGAAAAGCGTAGAACTGTGGATATCGATGATTTCTCCGTAACAAGCCTGTGCAAGCCCGTCCCTGTCGATAATGGCCTCCGGACCTTCATCTACCGTCAAGGTCAGGGTATCTGAATAAATGATCGTAGCCGGATCTTCCGGATCGACAGCCACGCAATAATATTTTCCGTAATCATTGGCTCCGGCGTGAAATATCGTATAGGAAATACTGTCGCTCAAACCCGTCTGATCCGGAGCCCCGACTTTACGCCACTCGTATTTGTAATTATCATACCCCAGATTGTACACGGAAAGCGTAACATCCCGGCCGATACACACCCGGGGAACCGTAGACGTTACCCGCAGACTCGGATAGGATAAAGCGAAACCGTCATCCGGAGCCGCCGGATCTGCCGAAGGCACGAATTCCCGGATCATAACGATACAGGTGTCGTAAAAACTACACCCTTCTTTGTCCATTTTAACAACAACCAGTGAATCGCCTTCCTGAATATTCAGATAGGCTGTCGGACCGTCTCCACTGCCCTCCTGTACGGCTCGGGCCGGGTCGGCATTCGGATACCACGTCAGAATGCCGCCCTCCGGACGGGCAGCCACAAACTGCACCTGATCCGTAGCTTGCGGCAGAATCAATTGCGAAGCAATATCTATCGTACGTATAATAGTAGGGATGTAAATATCCGTTGTATCCCAGCAGCCGTCCATCCCTACCTCCAATTGGTAGAATCCGTTTACGCCCATTTTAGCCGTCAGTTCGGACGAATGCTGTCCACTGACGATACCGGAACCCGTCCAACGGTATTCAGTCATCGGAGATGCCTGTAAAACATCCCGTCCCTTCAGGGTTACCAAATAACCACCGCACTGTCCGGTCAGAGCGTCCGGTTCCGTTATTTCTGCGACAGGTCTGTATTTTACAACCACCTTTACGGTATCCGAATATACATAGCCGTCGGTTTCCACATCATAAGCCCGGCAAAAATACTTCACGCCGCTGACAGCCGTCACTTCTGCCGAAGCAATATGCATAATGCGCCCCGTATCTACCGGAGATACAGAAGCACCCTCTATTTTCATCCACTCGTAGGTATAACCGTCATATCCTCCGTATGCAACTTCCAGTGTCAACGGCTGACGGGCACAAAGAACCGTATCCGTCTGGATAATGTCCAGCGGTTTATGACTGATTACATAGCCGTCGTTAACGGATGTCGTATAAGCAATCTTAGGCAACCCGATGATCTGACAGGTATCGCTGTTGCTACACTGCAAAGCATCGGCTGTCTTTACCTCCAGAGCCACGACAGTCTTTCCCTTCACGGCCTTAAAAGTATAGCTTTTCGACGTAGCTACCCCCGCATTTGTTCCATTGGTCCAGGAATATGTGTAATTATCGCCGACAGCTGAAGATTGGAGCGTCACATTTTCCCCCTCGATAACATAACGGCTTTCCGGCAACAACACATCAGGACGCACCATCGTCAACTCGACGGAATCCTCCCGCACACAACCGTTATTGGTAATCATCGCCCGGTAAACGGACGTACGCTTCAGGTTCACTTTCACCGCCGGATCTCCGGAATCGCCTTCCAAAGCATTCCCGGTCCACAAAAAACGGGCATCGGGCTGTCCGCTTTCCCCGTTTGCCACCGTAAGCGTTACTTCCGAGCCGTAACAGAAAGCAAAGGACTTAGCCGCATTATTGGTAACCCCGTTCACGGTGATCCCAACCTGCGGATAACCGGAAACCCGGACATCCAGGGTATCTGATAAAAACACAAAACCGTTGGTTAAATCCTCTACCTTACAATAATACTCTCCCGCATCGGCAAGCTCCACCGGTTCGACGGTATAAAATTCAGCATGCCCGACGGGATCTGCCGAAGGCAGATGATACCAGGTATAGGCATATTGAAAAGTATCGCTCACCGCCACACCGTATTTTACGGTATCTCCCAGACAAAGACGGGTAAAGCCGTAGGCATTTACCTTAGTATCTATTACTTTGATTTCCAGCGTATCCGAAGTATAGACAGAACTGTGATCCGTATCGGTAACCAGGCAATAATAACGGCCGCTCTCGATAGCAGTCATATTGTTCAGACTCAACGTTTCCTCCGTCGAAAGGATTTCCGACCGCCCCAGCTTACGCCATGCCAATTTATAAGCCGGTCTTCCGTCAGCCTCAAATGCCAAATCCAAACCGAACTGTACATCGTCCCCTCCTCTGAACACCCGGTTTACAGGATCAGGAGTCAATGTCAGTTTTACGGAAGCGATACCGGTTGCACCCGCAGACCTTCCCTGCACCGGGCTTATATTCCCAGCCGACAAATGCGGTATTCCCCATACAAAAAACAATATGACCAAAAGCCACGCTTTCATTCTATCTTATTTTACAGATACGTTCATTCATTTATCACCTTTTCTCTCTTCGTCCCTCAATCTTTGACACAGCGGACACTGAAATAAAAATTAGTCCTCACCCGGGTCAATGCATTCCCATTGTTCGAACTTGTATTATCCAAAATATAATGGTGTACAGTCGAATGGAAAATCGTATTCGTCAGAGAAGCATAAGACGGATTTACAATCTTATTGATATTGAAAGCCACTTTGCCGTCCTCATCCATCCGCACATAATAAGGCATATACTGCATCGACCAACCCGTACTATTGGAATACCAATAACTCCACAATGTTCCGGTTGTCGTCGACGTCCACCACCAACCACGCTCACCAATATCATTATAACCGTTCCTCGAAGCAATGCCGGCTTCCGTCATATAACTGCCGCTATATGCATAAAACAAACCGCCTCCCGGCTGGGCATTAAAGCCTATCGTATTATCACCGATATTAGCTGCCGGATTGGTTTTTCCTCCCCAATAATTCAATTCTCCCTTAATCGCTTTTCCGTCAACAACCGAATTCGAAGCATCCACCGTTGTTCCTAAGGTCGCAAACAAATCGATCCACTCGTCATTTGTCGGCAAATGCCAGCCCGTAGGACAAATGCCCTGCACACCGGCCCCAGCATCGTTCTGTGTCGCTGCCAGCCAGTTATATAAAC